>JACCDX010151648.1_pt1 | contig 27775 bp, 19 predicted proteins | sample 7449681 | NCBI WGS metagenome assembly JACCDX01 (sample SAMN15323450, study PRJNA562643) | freshwater metagenome | isolation source: river surface water | place: USA:Blue River Watershed | collected 2017-08-18
ACGGCGCTGGTGCCCAACAGGATCAGGGCCCCGTGCGAGGTGCCCGGAATGATGAGCCACAACAGCAGCGAAACGAGCGCGGTGCAGCCGGCCCAGCACAGCAGCGCCGCGCGGCGCAACGCAGCCAGGTGGCCGGGCACGCAGTGCGCGGCGGTCGGGTGGTTCTGTTCCTGCAGGTTGGCGCCCAGCGCCATCCATCCACCCATCAGCACCAGGATCACGAGGCACAGCACCGCCCGCCATTTCGCGGCGGGCGGCAGGAAGATGACTGCCGCGATCGCACCCAACGCCAGCAAGGCGGCGATCAGTCGCCGGCCCCAGGGCGAGTCACGATCGCGCTGGCGCCACGGCGCGAGGGCGATCTGCGCGAGCTGTACGGCGTTCATCAGGTCAGCTCCGTGAACAGGTCATCGAGGTTCACGCGCTCGACCGCCACGCCGGCCGGCACCGCGGCCTCGGCCGGCAGCCGCGCCAGCACGCGTTCGCGGCCGGCCTCCAGCGGCGTGCGCTTGAGTGGCTGTGCGCCCAACCGGGCCATCAGCGAAGCCATCTCCGTGACGCTGCCGGTGAAGGCGCGCACCTGGTCCAGCAACTCGTCCAGCGGCGCCTGCAGCGCGATACGGCCACCGTTGAGGAAGGCCACGTTGAAGGCCACGCGTTCCAGGTCGGACAGGATGTGCGTGGAGAACACCACCGTGGCGCCGCGGTCCATCACCTGGCCCACCAGCTCGCGCAGGAAGTCGCGCCGGCCGGCCGGGTCCAGGCTGGCGACCGGTTCGTCCAGCACCAGCAGGTCGGGCTCGTGGGCCAGCGCGCGGATGATGGACAGGCGCTGCTTCTGGCCGCCCGAGAGCTTGCGGATGGGTTGATCGGGCCGGATGTCCCAGCGCGACATCAGCCCGTCGACCTTGGCCTGGTTCCAGCGCGGGTAGAAGCTGCGGAAATAGGCCAGCAGCTGGGCCGGCGTGAACGCCTCGAACAGGTCGCTGTGCTGGGGCACGTAGCCGATGCGGGCGCGCGTGGCATCGTCGGGCTTCAGCGCCTCCTGGCCGAACAGGCGCACATGGCCGGCATCGGTCTCGCGCAGGCCCAGCAGCGCTTCCAGCAGCGTCGTCTTGCCCGCGCCATTGCGTCCCAGCAGGCCGACGACCTGGCCGGGCTGCAACTGCCAGTCCAGCCCATCCAGCACGAGCGGCCCCTTGGGGTAGGACAGGCGCACGCCCGTCAGCTCGGCGGTGGCGGAATCCGTGTGCGGGAAATGAGTCATGGCGCGTTCTCGTCGAGGATGGTCTTGAACAGGGCGACGGCCTGGGCCTTGGACAGCTGCAGCTGCCGCGCTTCGGCTGCGGCCTTCTCCAGCGTGGGGCGCAGCAGCTCCACCCGGTCGGCGGTGGGCTGGGCCTGCTGGTGCTGGGCCGCCACCACCATGGACAGGCCGCGGCGGCGCTCCAGCACGCCGTCGCTCTCCAGCAGCGAATAGGCCTTGGAGACGGTCATCGGGTGCACGGCCAGCGCCTGCGCCAGCTCGCGCACCGACGGAATCTCGTCGCCCGCCTTCAGCTGCCCGGCCGCCACACGCCGCTTCACCTGCTCGATGAGCTGACGGTAGATGGGCTCGGTGGAGCCGGTGTTGATGTGGACGAAGTGGGTCGGGTCCATGCAAGCTGCCAATGTGTACTAGTACGATAGTACACATGGACAGTGATGGTCAAGGGCGAGAGCGCGCGCGGGGCACGGTCCGTGTGTCGAAAACCATTCAGTTCTGAACTTTTCGATGGATAGGGCGCGGTGGCCTGGCTCACCGCCTGGTCGTCGAGCTTGATGGCGCTGATCCTCGCCTCGGCGCGCGCGACGTCCAGGGGCTACCGCTCGTTGACTTGCTCGGCCAGCGACGTCAAGTCGAGATCATGTTTGGTGGCCGTCATGGCGCGTTGCACTCAGGCGGCGCGGCCACAGAGGCTGCGGTGCCTGCGGGCCAGTACCGCGTCATGGAGCGCTTGCAGCAACGGGACGCTGGCTTCCCAGTCGAGGCACGCGTCCGTGATGCTCTGGCCATAGACCAGCGCCTCCCGTCTGTCGGTGCCGACCGTGAACGCCTGTCTACCCGCCTTCAGGTGGCTTTCCACCATGACGCCGAAGACCTGCTCATCGCCGGCTTCTATGCGCGCGGCGATGTCGGCTGCCACATTGCGTTGCAGCTCGTGCCGTTTCTGGCTGTTGCCGTGGCTGCAGTCGATCATGAGGCGCGGTGTCAGGCCGCGTGCGCGCAGCGTGGCGCTGGCCTGCGACACGAACGATGCCTGGTAGTTGGGTTCCCTGCCGCCGCGCAGGATAAGGTGGGCGTCGGCGTTCCCCGGGGTGCGCTGCACGGCAATAGCGCCCGACGGATGCACGCCGAAGCGTTGGTGTTCCGCGGCTGCGGCCTCAATGGCGTCGCAGGCGATGTTGATGTTGCCGTCGGTGCCGTTCTTGAAACCCACCGGCATGGGCAGGCCCGACGCCATTTCCCGGTGGGTCTGGCTTTCGGTGGTGCGTGCGCCGATGGCGCCCCAGCTGATCAGGTCCTCGAGGTAGGGCGCTGCGATCGGGTCCAGGAACTCGGTCGCCGCGGGAACACCGCGGCCGTGGATGTCCACCAGCAACTGGCGCGCAATGCGCAGGCCCTCGTCCAGGCGGCCGATGCCGTCGAGGTGAGGGTCGTGGATCAGACCCTTCCAGCCGACGGTGGTGCGTGGCTTCTCGAAGTAGACGCGCATCAGGATCTCCAGCGCCCCTCCCAGTCGGTCCCGTTCGCGGGCCAGGCGCCCGGCGTATTCGAGCGCGGCCTGCGGGTCGTGGATGGAGCAGGGCCCGATGACCACCAGCAGTCGGTCGTCCCGCCCGTGCAGCAGCGACCGGAGCCGGGATCGGGTGTGCGAGATCAGCGAGACAGTTGCCCCGTCGGGCGCCGTGACGCTGCGCCGCAACTGCTCGGTGGAGGGCAGCGGCGGCCCCCAGGCCAGGCCGCGGGCATGCGTCAGGCTCGTGGGATGGAGGTGCACCGGCGCGGGAAGCTCAGGCAATGGGGTCATGATCGACGGAGGGGGACCGCAGTTGAAGCGCGGTGATCACCGCGCTGGTTTCGGTGAGGGGCCAGGGGCTCCACTGCGCCTGGATGGTGCAACCCGCCCCCAGCGCGGACCGCGCGGCAGACGGCAGGTCCAGCGTTGCGAGGCGGCGGCTGTGGTCCAGGGTCAGTACCTCGATGGCCAGGAAATCCAGCGGCGCACGCAGCCGCGGCAGCAGTGCCTTCATCAGGCATTCCTTGAGTGAGAAGCACAAGGTGGCGATGAGGCCGGCCTGGCCGGGCCGCAGCAGCCGGCGCTCGCGAGGCAGCAGGAACTGCGGCGTCAGTTCGGCCCAGGCATCGTCGGCAAGGCAGGCTTCGATGTCGACGCCGAGACCGGCGCAGCGCGGGTCGTGCGAGACCAGTGCGGCGGCCCAGCCAGCGCCGTGGCTGATGGTGCCGGCCATTCCGGGCGGCCAGACTGGCGCGCCGTCCGGGGCGCGCGGCACTGGCACCACGGGTTGGTGGCCCAGCCCGAGCAGCGCCGCGTGCGCACAGCGCCGTCCGGCCAGGAATTCGATGCGGCGCTTGGGAACGGCCGCCGCCAGGCGGGCCGAGCGCAGCAGTGCGTTGTCGCACCAGGGCACCGGCTGTTCAAGGCAGCGGGCAATCGACTGCACGGCCAGGCGCGCACCGGGCCAGGGTACCTGGAACGGCCAGACCGTTGCCGGCGCGACGCGGGACAGGTCCATCGCCAGGCTCATGCCGGCACGCCTCGCCCTGGCTGCCGGGAGGGCGCGGGGCGGGGCATGCGCTCGCCCGGCAGCCACCGCGCCAGCAGCGCATACGCCGCGGGCACGAACACGAGCGTCAGCGCGGTGCCAGACACGACGCCGCCCAGCACGGCCGTGCCCAGTGCCTGCTGGCTGCCGGCACCGGGACCGCCGGCCAACGCAAGCGGCACGATGCCGGCGCCGAAGGCCAGCGACGTCATCAGGATGGGGCGCAGGCGCGCGCCCACCGCCGCCAGTGCCGCGTCGAGGGCCGCAGCGCCCGCGCGCCGGCGCGCCTCGGCGAACTCGACGATGAGCACGGCGTTCTTGGCCGACAGACCCAGGCATGCCAGCAGCCCGACCTGGAAGTAGATGTCGTCGGGCAGGCCGCGCGCCAGTGCCGCGGCCACCGCGCCGGCCAGCCCCAGCGGCACGACGGCCATCACTGCGCAGGGCACCAGCCAGCTCTCGTACAGCGCGGCCAGGCACAGGAAGATGAACAGCAGCGACACACCGTACAGCCACGCCGCCTGGCCGCTGGCGCGCTGCTCCTCGAAGGACAGCCCGGCCCACGCCCCGCGCACGCCGGGCGTGGCGGCCACCAGGCTGCCCATGGTCGCCATCGCGGCGCCGGAGCTGCTGCCCGGTGCTGCCAGCCCCTGCACGGGCACGGCCGGTACGCCGTTGAAGCGCTGCAGTTCGCCCGGGCCCGCGTCCCAGCGGCTGCTCGCCACCTCAGCCAGCGAGGTCATGCGTCCGTCTCGCCCGCGCACATGCCAGGCAGCCAGGTCCTGCGTGGCGGCGCGGAATGGGGCGTCGCCCTGCACGAGCACCTTGCGTATCTGCGCGCCGTGGACGAAGTCATTCACATAGCGGCCGCCCCAGGCCGTCTCCAGCGTGTCGTGCAGCAGATCGGGGGCTATGCCCAGCGTGGCGGCCTTGAGTTCGTCGATGTCGAGCTGTACGCGAGGCAGGGGCTCGCTGCCGGGCGAGCGCACCGCGGCCAGCGTGGGCTGCGTGCGGGCTTGTTCGGTCAGCGCGGCGGCCGCGTCGCGCAACCGTTCCCGGCCCTGGCCGGCGCTGTCCTGCAGCCACAGCTCGAACCCGCCCGCCTCGCCCAGGCCGTCGAGCGCCGGCGGCACCATTGCATAGACCTCGGCATCGCGGAACGCCGGCAGAGCGGCCAGCCGTGCCATGGCGCGCTCTGCAATGGCCTGGGCGCGCTGATCAGCGGCCCGACGCGCGCTCCAGGGCTTCAGCGACACGAAGGCCATGCCGGCGTTCTGGCCGGCGCCGTCGAAGCTCATGCCGGCGTTGGCATAGACCGTCGCCGTCGTGTCGGCTTCCTCGCTGCGGAAGTAGCGTTGCAGTTCATCCGCCAGTTGCAGGCTGCGCGCGGCCGGCGAGCCCGGCGGCAGGCTGTAGCGGACCATGACCGTGCCCGAGTCCTCCTCGGGCAGGAAGGCCCTGGGCAACCGAGCATGGCCCCAGGCTGCCAGGGCAGCGATGGCGCCGTACACGAGGGCCACACGCAGCGGCCGGCGCAGCGCGGCCGACAGTCCCGCCAGCCCCCGCAGCTGCCAGCGCGCCGCGCGGGCGTGCGGCGGTGCGTGCAGGCGCGCCCGCAGCACGCCCGCACACAGCACCGGCGTGAAGACCAGCGCTACCAGCACCGACAGCGCCATTGCCGCGACCAGCGTCACCGAGAACTGCCGGTAGATGACGCCGACGGAGCCGGCGAACAGCCCCATCGGCAGGAAGATGCAGCCCAGCACGAGGCCGATGCCGACGAGCGCGCCGCCCAGCTCCTGCATCGAGCGCAGCGTGGCCTCGCGAGGGTTCAATCCGGCTTCCGCCATCAGCCGTTCGACGTTCTCGACGACGACGATGGTGTCGTCCACCAGCAGCCCGATGGCCAGCACCATCGCGAACAGCGTCAGCGTGTTGATGGACATGCCCAGCAGCGCCAGCACGCCCGCCGTGCCCAGCAGCACCAGCGGCACGGTGAGCGTCGGCACCCAGGTCGCGCGCCAGCTGCCCAGGAACAGGCGCATCACCACCACCACCAGCACCATGGCCTCGGCCAGTGTCTTCAGCACCTCGGCGATGGACAGGCGCACAAAACGGGTGCTGTCCTCCGGGTAGCTGACCTCGAAACCGGCCGGGAATTCGTGCCGTAGCGCCTCGACCTGCGCGCGGATGGCCTCGGCCGTCTTCAGCGCATTGGCACCGGGGGCCAGGCGCACCGCCAGCGCCGACGCGGGGTGGCCGTCCAGCCGCGAGATGCTGCCGTAGCTTTCCGCACCTATCTCCACGCGCGCCACCTGCGACAGCCTCACCGTGGCGCCGCTGGACATCGTCTTGAGCACGAGGTCGCCGAACTGCTGCGGCGTCTGCAGCCGAGACCGGGCCGTGACCGGCACATTGAAGGCCTGCCCGGCCGCCGCGGGCTGGGCACCCAGTTCGCCCAGAGACAGATCGCGGTTCTGGTTCTCGATGGCGGTCACGACGTCGCCGGGCACGAGGCCGGCGGCGTGCAGGCGGTGCGGGTCCAGCCAGATGCGCATCGCGTGCGGCGCATCGAAGGCCTGCACGGCGCCGACGCCCTCGACGCGGCCGATGGCGTCCTCCAGCGTGGTGGCCATCCAGTCGGCGATGTCGGTGGCGCTGCGGCGGTCGTCACGGTCGTGCACCGCGATGACCATCAGGAAGCTGTTCTGCAGCTTGCGCACCTGCAGCCCCAGGCGCTGCACCGATGCCGGCAGGCGGCGTGCAGCCTGATTGGCGAGGGCCTGCGCCTGGACGAGGGCGGCATCGATGTCGGTGCCTTGAGCAAACGTCAGCATCAGCTCGGCGCTGCCCGACGCATTGCTGGTGGCGCTGAAGTACAGCAGCCTGGGCAGGCCCTTGAGCTCCTGCTCCAGCACCTTGGTGACGCTGTTCTCCACCACCTCGGCGGACGCACCCGGGTAATGCGCGGTGACCATGACGGCGGGCGGCGCGACGTCTGGGTACTGCGCCAGCGGCATTTGCGTCAGGCCGACGGCACCGCCCAATGCGACCAGCAGCGCCAGCACCCAGGCCAGCACCGGCCGTTGCAGGAAGAACGTGGACATGGTGGCCTCCCTTCAGCGTGCCGTGGCCACGGTCGCCGGGCGAACCTGCCGGCCGGGTGCGGTGCGGCGCAGCCCGTCCACCAGCACCATGTCACCGTCGTGCAGGCCGGCGTGCACGGCCCAGTCGCCGTCTTTCAGCGCGCTGGCCTGCACCTCGCGAGGCTGCACGGTCTGTCGTGCGTCCAGCACCCAGACGGTGGCGTGCCCGCCGTTGCCTGGTTGCACGGCGGCAAAGGGCAGTCGCGCGGCCTGCGGCCATCGTGCCTGTGGCAGCTCGGCGCGCACGAACATGCCCGGCAGCAGCTCGCCCTTCGGATTTGGCACCCGGGCGCGCAAGGTGGCGGCCCCGGTGGCGGGGTCCACCCAGGCCTCGCTGAACAGCAGTTCGCCGGTGTGCGTGCGGGAGGCGGCATCATCTAGCCGCAGCCGTATCGGCACGCCCTTCAGCTGCGGTGACGGCTGCGCCTGCACGAGGTCCACCCATACGGGGTCGATTTGCACGATCTGCGCCAGCGGCGCGTCCTGGCCCTGCGTGGCGAGCGCGCCTTCGCTGGCGAGTGCGCGGCCGATGCGTCCGGCGATGGGCGCACGCACGCGTGTGCGTTCCAGGTCCACGCCGGCGCTGGCGGCCTGCGCACGGGCCGCGTCGCGGTCGGCGCCGGCCTGGGCCAGCGCGGCCTCGCTGTCCTCGTAGAACTGGCGGCTGACCATGCCCTGCGCCAGCAGGTCCTGGTTGCGCCGGTGTGTCTTCACGAGACTGGCCAGCTTCACCTCGGCGCGCTGCAGCTGCGCCTGCGCCAGCGCATGGGCACTGCGGTAGGCCGCATCATCGATCTCGAACAGCACCTGGCCGGCCGCGACCGTGCTCCCCTCCTCGAACAGCCGGCGCCGGATCACGCCGTTGACCTGCGGGCGCACGTCGGCCGAGCGCGAGGCGACCACGCGGCCGGGCAGTTCGACGGACTCGGCGATGGGCTCCAGATGCACCTTCAGCACGCCCACCTCGGGCGGGGCCTCCGGCGCCTCGGCCGGCTGAAGTTCTGCTTCGCGACAGCCCGCGGCCAGCAGTAGCACGGTGATCCCCCACAGGCGTCTCATGCTCAGGCTCCCAGCGTTGCGCCGCCGTCGACGACCAGGTCCTGCATCGTCACGTGGCCGGCACGGTCGGAGGCCAGGAACAGCACGGTGTCGGCGATGTCCTGCACCTGCGCCACCTTGCCCAGCGGGATGCCCAGCTTGTACTGCTCCGGCAGGCCGGCGACGGTGCGCCGGATGCCGGCATCGTCCAGTCCCATCGCGGTGAGCATCGGCGTGCGCGTGGTGCCCGGAGACACGACGTTGCAGCGCACGCCGTGGCCGGCGAGTTCCAGCGCCACGCAGCGGGTCAGCGCCACCAGCGCGGCCTTGGACGCGCAGTAGCCGGCCATGCCGATGCGCGGCACATGAGCGGCGTTGGAGCCCACCGTGACGATCGCGCCGCGCCGCTGCTGCTTGAACCGGGGCACGACGTGCCGGAACAGGTGGAAGGCCGCGGTGGTGTTCACCTGCAGGTTGGTGTGCCAGTCTTCCAGGCTCAGCGTGTCGCTGCTGCCCATGCGCAGCACGCCGGCAGCATGCACCAACACGTCCAGCCGCGGCTGTGCCGCCAGCACGCGCTCGACGTCGTCGGGGTGCGTCAGGTCGAGCAGCCGCGTCTCGAACGGCGGCGGATCGCCGTCAAAGCGGCGGTCGAGGCCCCACACCTGCGCGCCTTGCGCGTGGAAGGCCAGCGCCACCGCGCGGCCGATGCCGCTGCCGGCGCCGGTGACCCACACGCTGCAGCCAGCGAACTCCGCAGCCACCGTCATGACCGGACCTCGGCGGGGGCGCCGGCTTGACGCAGCAGTTGCCACCAGGCCTGCAGGCTGGGCTGGCGGGCCAGGTCCTCGAAGCGCACCTTCACGCCCTGGCGCGCCCAGGAGGCCACCAGCTCCATGACCTGCACCGAGTCCAGACCGTGGTCCAGCAGGTTGTCCTCTGCCGCGAGTTCGGCCTGCAGCTCGGGCAGTTGCGCCAGCACGCTGGCCTTGAAGGCGTCCCAGGTCAGCAGCGTGCGGCCGGATGCCAGCACCTCACCGGTGGTGACCACGCGCCCGGCGCGGCCGGCCACGTAGCGCAGTGCCATCGCGTGCTCCTCGGCCGAGAAGTCGGCCACCGCGTCGCCCACCATGAAGGGCTGGATGTCGCGCATGAAGGCCTCCACCGCCGTCATCAGGCAGCCGATGTGCGCGTAGACGCCGCCGATCAGCAACTGGTCGCGGCCCCATTCGCGCATCAGTGCTTCCAGGTTCGAACGCTGGAAGGCGCTGTAGCGCCATTTGGTCAGCACGGTATCGCCGGGTTGCGGTGCCAGCGGCGCGGCCACGGCGGCCAGTGCCGGGTCGGCGGTGGTCAGGCCGGGGCCCCACATGTCGTTCAGCAGCGCGCGGTCCTGCGGGCTCTGCTCGGCGGGCTGCGCGGTGTAGACCACCGGAACGCCGTGCGCACGGGCCCAGTCGCACAGCGCGACGAGGCGGGCGATCAGCGTCTCCCTGAGCGCGCTGTCGGCGCCGTAGAAGCGCAGGAAGTAGTCCTGCATGTCGTGCACCAGCAGCACGGCGCGGCGCGGCTGCAGCGCCCAGCTGACCTTGGACGTCGGGAACCCGGCGACGGTGGGCAGCGGATAGGAGGGGACGGAAGGGATGGCCATGGTGGGAAGCCTCAGACGGTGGATGTGGGGGCGGCCTGCAGCTGGGCGCGCAGGCGCTGCTTGTCGATCTTTCCGACCGCGGTCAGTGGCAGGGCGTCCAGGCGCTCGAATCGGTCGGGGATCTTGTAGTCGGCCACTCCCTGCTCGCGCAGGAAGCGGCGCAACGCGGTGGTGCTCAGCTCGGGCTGCGGGCTGACGAAGCAGGCGCAGCTCTTCTCGCCCAGGCGTTCGTCCGGCACGCCGACCACGCCCACCTGGGCGATGCCGGGGTGCCGCAGCAGCAGGTCCTCGACCTCCTCGGCGGCGATCTTCTCGCCGCCGCGGTTGATCTGGTCCTTCACGCGGCCGACGACGACGAGGTTGCCGTCCGCCGCGCGGCGCACGACGTCGCCCGAGTGATAGAAGCCGTCGGCGTCGAACACGCGGCGGCTGTGCTCCGGGCTGCGGTAGTAGCCGCGGAAGGTGTAGGGGCCGCGCGTGGCCAGCGTGCCGGGCTCCCCGGCTGGCACGTCGTGGCCGTCGGCGTCCAGGATGCGCACCTCGTCGGCAGCGCTCATCGGCCGGCCCTGCGTCGTGAAGACGACGTCATCCGGGTCGTCCAGCCGCGTGTAGTTGACCAGGCCCTCGGCCATGCCGAACACCTGCTGCAGCGCACAGCCCAGCACGTCGGGCACGCGGCGCGCCACGGCCTCGGCGAAGCTGGCGCCGCCGACCTGCAGCAGTTCCAGCGAGCGCAGTTGCAGTCGTGCGCGCGTGTCGGCCTGTGCGGCCTGCAGCCACAGCTGCACAGCCGAAGGCACCAGCGCCGCCATCGTCACGCGCTGGCGGGCGATGAGCTCGAAGCAGGCCAAGGGCTCGGGGCTCAGCGCCAGCACGACGCAGCCGCCGGCATGGAACACGCCCAGGGCACCGGGTGAGCTGAGCGGGAAGTTATGGGCCGCCGGCAGCGCGCAAAGGTAGCGCGTGGCTGCGGACAACGCGCAGATCTCGGCACTGCGGCGCACGCTGCAGTCGTAGTCGTTGTGCGTGCGCGGGATCAGCTTGGGCGTGCCGGTGCTGCCGCCGGAGAGCTGGAAGAAGGCGACCTCGCCGGCCGGTGTCGGCGCGGCCTCGGCGGGCCAGGGGTGCAGTGGGGGCGCGATGATTGCGGCTTCCAGTCCGTCGCCGCGCAGCAGCGCCGTGAGGCCGGCGTGTTGCTGCTGCAGCGCCGTGAGGAAGGCGTCGTCGGCGAACAGCGGGTGGCTGCGGTCCGCCACCAGCAGCCGCGGCCGCACCTGCTCGGCGTAGGCCGTCAGCTCGTGCCGCTTGTGGCTGAAGAGCGCGTTGACCGGCACGACGCCGATGCGCAGCAGCGCGAAGAAGACGATGTAGAACTCCGCCACGTTGGGCAGTTGCACCAGCGCCGTGTCGTGGGGGCGCAGGCCGCGGCGCCACAGCTCGCCGGCGAGGTGCTGCGAGGCATCGGCCAGTTCGGCATAGCTGTAGCTGCGCTCGCCGCAGACGATGGCCGGCGCCTTGGGCGCGCGCAGCCGGGCGTCGTCCAGCAGGTCGGTCAGCGGCCGGTCTATCCAGTGGCCTTCGGCGCGGTAGCGTCGGGCGAGCGCGTCGGGCCAGCGCGTGAACTCGATGCTCATGCGGTCACCTCTTCCGGCAGGCCGATGGCGCGCAACATCGTGCCGAGCTTGGCGCGCGTCTCTGCCCATTCGGCATCGGGGCACGAGGCCTCCACCACGCCGACGCCGGCGAACAGCCGCAGCTGCCTGGCCCGCACGGTGGCGCAACGGATGGTGACCACCCATTCGCCGTTGCCCTGCGCGTCGCACCAGCCGACGATGCCGGAGAACGGTCCGCGCTCGAAAGACTCGATCAGGTGCACCAGCTTGCGCGCCTGCTGGCGCGGGAAGCCGCACACGGCCGGCGTGGGGTGCAGCCTGCACGCCAGGCTCAGCACGCCCAGCGGTCCGGACATTTCGGGCTTCAGCACCCCCTCGATGGGCGTGCCCAGGTGCCACAGCGTCGGCGTGGAGACCAGCTCCGGCTGGGCCGGCACGCTCAGCGATTCGCACAGCGGCGCCAGCAGCGCGCGGATGTCCTGCACGACCAGCCGGTGCTCGTGCTGGTCCTTGGCGGAGTCCAGCAGGCGCAGCGCGACGGCGTCGTCATCGGCCAGCATGGGACGGCGGGCCGCGGTGCCGGCCAGCGGGAAGGTCTTCACACGCCGGTCTTCCTGGCGCAGCAACAACTCGGGGCTGGCGCCGATCAGGTCTACGCCGTCGCCCATGGGCACGCGGAAGTGATAGGCCGACGGGTTCTGCACCATCAGGTTGGCCAACACCTGCGATGTGTCCAGCGCATCCTCCAGCTCGATTTCGCACAGCCGCGACAGCACGGCCTTGCGGATGTCGCTGTGCTGGAAGTTGACGATGGCCTGGCGCACGCCTTGCTTGAAGCATTGCTCGTCGGGAATGCTGCGCGCGGCCTTCACCTTCGGATGCAGTGGCGTGCGGCGGGCTGTCGCGATCAGCGCGTCGCGCTCGACGAACTCGGCCTGCTCAGGCACCACCAGCGCGGACGGCTGCGTCAGGTCGAACGGGATGGCTCCCACGACCACGGGCGACGCCTGGCCGGCGCGCCTTGCGGCATCGAACGCCTGCTGCACCTGCTGCAGTAATGCGTCGGCGTCGGCCGCGGGCCGGTCGATGCGGGTCAGCGTGCCGCGGGCGACAAGGCTGCGGTGCTTGGAGCTGAACAGGAAGTCTGGAGTCAACATGCGGGACCTTCTTTCATGTCGAGAGAGGAATCGTTTTGAACGGCTTGTGCCGGCGCGCTGCGAAGGCCGGGGAGGGCGAGCAGCGCGCCGGCCCCGAGCGCGAGGCCTGCGGCGCCCAGCGCGGCGATGCCGCCCAGCGGCGACAGCGCCTGTGCCAGCGCGCCGGCGGCCACGCTGCCGACCGAGTCGCCGAACGCGTCCTGCGCGGTGCACAGCGCGTTGACGCGGCCGAGGTAGGCGTCGGGCGTGTGGCCCTGCACGAGGCCGTACTGCAGCAGCCCGGACAGCGACACCAGTGCACCGAACGCCGTGAGCAGCCCCAGCGCCACGCCCAGCTGGTGTGTGAACCCGAGCGCCAGCAGGCAGGCGAACGCGGCCAGCCCGGTCAGCTGCAGTGCCAGGCCTGGCCGCACGAGCCGCTCGGCCCAGCCGCTGAGCCAGGCCGCCGCGGCTGCACCCAGCGGCACGGCCGAATACATCAAGCCCAGCGCGAGGCCGCCACCGCCAAAGGCCTGCTGCGCCAGTGCCGGGAACAGCGCCCGGATGGCGGTGGCGAGCGTCAGCAGCGTACCCACCAGCACGACGCTGGCCACCACCTTGTTGCGCACCAGGTAGCGCAAGCCGTCGGCCAGCGCGCGCAGCGGGTGGCTGTCGTCGGCAGCGCCCTGCGGGATCATCGCCGGCAGGCGCAGCAGCGGCAGCAAGGTCAGCCCCGTGGCGGCTGCCGCGAGCGCGTAGTTGAAGCCGACGCCCCAGGCCGCGATCAGCACGCCGCCCAGCGCGGGCGAGCCGACGGTGGCCAGCCGCATGCTGAGCATGCTCAGCGAGCGGGCCTGCATGAGGTTCTCGCGGCCGACGATGTGCGGCATGGCCGCCAGCAGTGCCGTCACGCCGATGGCGCCGAACAGGCCGTCCCAGGCGGCCAGCGCGTAGATCGCGTGGAGCGACGGCTGTGGCGCCCACGCATTGGCCGCCAGCCCGACGAAACCCAGCCCACAGGCCGTGCGTGCCCGCAGGATCAGGCGGCGGCGGTCGTGGCGGTCGGCCAGCACGCCGCCGGCCAGCAGGCCCGCGAACATGCCGACACCTTCCAGCGCCATTGCCAGTCCCACGGCGGCACTGTCGCCGCTGAGCTGGAACACCTGCATCGGTACGGCCACGGCGAGGAAGCCCAGGCCCAACAGCGAGATGGTGCGGGCGATGAAGACATGCCTGAAGTTGGCGTTGCGGGCCAGCAAGCCCCAATCCAGCCAGCGGTTTGGCGTTGTCGAGTCGGTCATGAGGGAGTCCGGGGGGAAGCGTCGGCCAGCAGCCGGTCGATGAGGGGGCCCAGCGTCTGCAAGCGCCGCGGGGAGAGGATGTCTTCGTGGGTGCAGTCGGCGAGGCGGTGCAGGTCCAGTTCGCCGACCAGGCCGGCCCAGTCGTCGACCGGGCGGATGTAGCCGGGCAGCGACTGCTCGGCGACGAACAGCGTTACGCGGCCGTCGTAGGCCAGCGTGCGGGTGCGCGACAGCAGCCGCACCGCGTCCTGGTAGTTGGCGAAGATCTGCGTGAGCATGGTCTGCTTTTCGCGCTGCATCAGCGCGGTGAGCTCGTCGGTGGTGTCGGCGCCGTCGCCCGCGAAGGCCTGGTCGAGCACGTTGGTCTGTTCGCGCTCCGCGCCCAGCGCGGCTTCGGCGCCCTGCGGGTCGGTCCAGTCGTGCACCTCGGCGGGGTAGGTGTCCAGCAGGCCGAGGAAGCGCACCGCCTCGCCCTGCTGGCGTAGCCGCACTGCCACGCCGTAGGCCACCGTGCCGCCCAGCGAATAGCCCAGCAGGTCGTAGGGGCCTTGCGGCTGGATCTCGCGGATCAGCGCGAGCTGGCCGGTGACGAGTTCGTCCATGTCGCGGCTGGTGGCGATCAGGCCCGCCGGGCGCGGCGACTGCAGGCCCAGCACCGGCCGTCCGGTGCGGATGTGCCGCGCCAGCACGGCGTACTGCCACGCGAAGCCGGAGCCGGGATAGAAGCACCACAGCGGCGCGCCTTCGCCTTCACGCAGGCGCAGCACCGGCGCGAAGCCGTCCCGGCCGAAGTCGTTCAGCATGACCTCGCGCTGCAGCGCGTCGGCCAGGCCGGCCACGGTGGGCGTCAGCATGATCTGGCCGACCGCCACCGGCCGCTTCAGCTCGCGGCGGATCTCTGCGGCCAGCCGCATCGCCAGCAGCGAGTGGCCGCCCAGCGCGAAGAAGTCGTCGTCGGCGCCGACGCTGCTGCGGCCCAGCACCCGGGCAAAGCTGGCCGCCAGCCGGCTTTCAAGGCCGAGCGCGGGCGCGCGGCCGGCCGGCGGCGCGATGGCGCGCGGCTCGGGCAGCGCGCGGCGGTCCAGCTTGCCGTTGGGGCTGAGCGGCAGCGCGGGCAGGGCCTCGAACAGCACCGGCACCATGTGCGAGGGCAGCGCACGCGCCAGCGAGGCGCGCAGCGCCGCGACATCCAGCGCCCGGTCGTCCGTGGGAACGACGTAAGCGACGAGCTGGCGCTGGTCGCCGCCAACGTCGGTGGCGGCCAGCACAACGGGTTGCACGGCCGCTTGGGCCACGCCGGGCTGGGCCAGCAGGCATTGCTCGATCTCGCCCAGCTCGATGCGCTGGCCGCGGATCTTCAGCTGGTCGTCGCCGCGGCCGAGGTATTCCACGTCGCCGCTGGGCAACCAGCGCACGATGTCACCGGTACGGTACAGCCGCTGGCCGTTCTGCGTCGCGACGAAGCGGCTGGCCGTCAGGCCGGGGCGGCCGCGGTAGCCGGCCGCCAGCTGCACGCCGCCGAGGTAGAGCTCTCCGACGGCCCCTACGGGCACGGGCCGCAGCCAGGCGTCCAGCACCTGCAGTTGCGTGTTCCACACCGGCTGGCCAATGGGTACGCCGGGGCCCCCTTCGCCGAGGTCGCCGAAGGCCGGGCGGTAGCTCACGTCCACAGCGGCTTCGGTCGGGCCGTAGAGGTTGTGCAGCGCGGCGCGCACGCGGCCGCCGAAGTCCTGCGCCAGCGCCTTGGGCAGCGCCTCGCCGCTGCAGAACACCAGCCGCAGCCGGCGGCAGGACGCATCGACCGACGCGGCATCCTGTCCACGAAGGTGGTCGTTGAACACGGCCAGCATGGACGGCACGAAGTGCAGGCAGGTCACGCGGTGGCGTGCGATCAGCTGCTGCAGCGCCTGCGGGTCCTTGTGGCTGTCGGGCGGCGCCATGACGAGGCGAGCGCCGACCAGCAGCGGCCAGAAGAACTCCCACACCGACACGTCGAAGCCGCAGGGTGTCTTCTGCAGCACGACGTCGTCGGCGCCGAGGCCGTACTCGTACTGCATCCAGGCGATGCGGTTGACGATGGCGCGGTGGCCCACCAGCGCGCCCTTGGGGCGGCCCGTCGTGCCCGAGGTGTAGATCAGGTAGGCCGGGTCGTCCGGCGTGACGGCCGCCGTCAGCGGCGCGGCATCGAGGTCGGGCAGCAGTGCGTCGTACAGCAGCGGCGTGGTGCTGCCGGTCAAGCGGGCGCTGTCGGTGGTGGATGTGATGAGCACTGCGGGGGCCGCGTCTTCCAGCATGAAGCGCAGTCGCTCGTCCGGGTAGCTGAGGTCCAGCGGCAGGTAGGCCGCGCCGGCTTCGATGACGGCCAGCAGCGCGAGGCTCAGCCGTACCGAGCGCGGCAGCGCCACGGCGACGATGCGACCGGGACCGGCGCCTGCTGCCTGCAACCGCGCTGCCAGCGCCAGCACCTGCTGGCGCACCTCGGCATAGCTGAGGCGATGGCCATCGTCGATGAGGGCCGGCGCGTCCGGCGTGCGCCCAGCCTGCTCGGCCAGCCACGAGCGCAGCGTGCGCTCGGGCAGCGCGCGGGCCGTGGCGTTGACCGCGGCGACGAACCGGGCCTCGCCGGCGGTTTGCAGCGGCAGCCGGTGCAGCGGCGTGGCCGGCTGCGTCAGCAGCAGTTCCAGCCAGGTCGACAGGCGTTCCAGCAGCGCGGCGCCATCCGGGCCGGCGCCGCGGTCCTCCAGCAGCAGCGTGAGGCCGCCGTCGCCCGGCAGCACCAGCAGCGCCAGCGGGTAGTGGCTGGTGCCGCGGTTGTGGACGTCAGTGACGCGCAGAGGGCCGGGCAGCGGCTCGGTCAGGTAGTCGCTGTCGGGGTAGTTCTCGACCACCAGCAGCGTGTCAAACAGCGGGCCACCGGCCAGGCGCTGGATCTCCGCGAGGCCCAGGCCGTCGTGGGCCATGCGTTCGGCATGGCGCTGCTGCAGTGCGTCGAGCTGCGGCCACAGCGGCTGCGTCGGGTCGAGTTGCACGTCCACCGGCACCGTGTTCAGGAACAGGCCGACCTGGTCGCCAATGCCGTCGATGGCTTCACTGCGGCCGGATACCGGCGTGCCGAACACGACGCCGGTGCGCCCGGTCCAGGTGGACAGCGCCAGCGCCCACAGCGCTTGCATCAGCACATGCAGCGTCACGCCGTGCTGGCGCAGCGTCTGGCGCAACTGCGCCGCCAGCGCGTCGGGCAGACGCAGGCTGTGTTCGGCGACGGTGGCGGTCGGCGTGCGGCCTTCGCACAGCAGCGTGGGGGACAGCGACGGCGCGGTCTGTTGCCAGTAGCGGCGGCTGTCGCCCAGGTCGCGCCGCGCGAGGTCGGTGAGTACGTCGGCGTAAGGGCGCGGCAGCGGCGGCAGCGCGGCGTCGCTGCGGTAGGCGGCCAGCAGGTCGCGCAGCAGCACGGGGCTGGACCAGCCGTCGATGACGAGGTGGTGCACCAGCAGCAGCAAGCTGTGGCGCGCGTCGCCCAGTTTGACCAGTGCCGCTTGCACCATGCCGCCCCAGTGCAGGGGGGAGGGCGGCTGGGCGAGCAGCCCGGTCTGCAGTTCCGCCAGCGCCGCCTGCTGTGCGGAGCCGGCCAGTGCCGAGAGATCGTGCTGCTTGCACGGCCAGTGCGGGGGGGCGTCGGATGGCGGCATCAGGAACACGGCCTCGTCGGCTTCCTGTGTGTCGAACAGGCCGGCCAGCTGCGGGTGGCGGGCGAGCGTGGCATCCAGTGCGCGGTGCAGGCGTTCGGGATCGAGCGGGCCGTCGAGTTCCAGCCGCGTGATGGCGGTGTAGCTGCCGGCCTGCACGCCGTGGCCTTGCGAGCTGAGGGCGTGGAACAGCATGCCTTTTTGCAGCGGTAGCACGGGCACGGCTGCGCCGAACGCGCCGTGGCGTGCCCGCAGCGACTCGAGCAGCCCGGCCGGCCAGGCCCACGCGGTGGATCGCAGGCCAAGGGTGACGGGCGCCAGTTCAGCCGCCATGCGGCAGGGCGTCAGCGCGGCGAACACCTGGCGTGGCGTCAGCTGCCAGCCGGCGCGGCGCAGCGCGGCGCACAGCATGATGGCCGAGATGCTGTCGCCGCCCTGCTGGAAGAAGTCGTCGTCCGGCCCCAGCGCGTCGCGCTGCAGCACCTCTGCCATGGCGGCGCAGACGATGGCCTCCCGCGGCGTCGCGGGTCGCTGCTGCGAGGCCTCGAACTGCGGTGCCGGCAATTGCTTGCGGTCAATCTTGCCGCTGACGTTGCGCGGGAAGGCTTCCAGCACCGTCAACGCCGCGGGCAACATGTATTCGGGCAGGCGCTCGCGCAGCTGGATGCGCAGCTCGGCGGCGCGCTGCAGGCGGCCGGCTTCGTCCAGCCCCGGTACAGCACACCAGGCCAGCAGGCGCTGCGTGGCGTTGACGGTCTGCGGCAGGACGAGCGCGCTCTCCACGCCGGGCAGCAGCGACAGCGCGCCCTCCACCTCGCCCAGCTCGACGCGGTAGCCGCGCACCTTGACCTGGTCGTCACTGCGACCGAGGTATTCCAGTTGGCCCTGCGGCGACCAACGCACGAGGTCGCCGGTGCGGTACATGCGCTCGCCGTCGGGCGCGGCGACGAAGCGGCTGGCGGTGAGGCCAGGGCGGGCCAGATAGCCAGTCGCCAGGCCGCTGCCGGCGATGTACAGCTCGCCGATGGCGCCTTGCGGCACGGGCTGCAGAAACCGGTCCAGCACATGGACGGCCACGCCGGCGATGGGACGGCCGATAGCCGGGGCCTTGTGCTCGGGTAACGCAGCGCGAAGCGTGTCGACGGTGTTCTCCGTCGGGCCGTACAGGTTGTGCGACTGCAGGCCAGGCACGGCGCGCAGCTGCTGCCACAGCGCAGTGGGCGCGGCCTCGCCGCCGATCAGCACCAGCGACGGGTGATGCTGGCCGGGGGCGAACAGGCCCTCGCCCAGCATCTGCGCGAGGAAGGAGGGCGGCAAGTCCAGCGCGTCGATGCGCTGGCCGCGGATGCCGGCGACCAGCGCGTGGGCGTCGCGGCGCATCTCATCGTCGATCAGGTGCAGTTCCTGCCCCAGCGCAAGCCAGAAGAGCTGCAGCCATGACGAGTCGAACGAGAAGGAGTGTGTGTGCGCCGCGCGCAGCGGCCGGCCTCCGTGGCGTTGGGCGACGGTGTCGACAGCGGGCTGGTAGATGGCCGGGATATGCGCCGCCAGCAGGTTCAGCAAGGCAGCGTGCGTGTTCATCACGCCCTTGGGGCGGCCGGTACTGCCCGACGTGAAGATGACGTAGGCGACGTCGTCCGGGGCCGCCGGCTCGACCGGGGTGGGCGTGAAGTCGGTACCGCCGTCCACGTGCACCCGCGACAGCGAGGCTGGCAGCTGCACCGGCACGCCGCGCGCCGTCAGCGCGAACACCGGCTGGGCGTCCTCGCACATCCAGCCCAGGCGTTCGGCGCTGTAGTCCAGGTCCAGCGGCAGCAGCGTGGCGCCGCTGTGCAGTACGGCCAGCAGCGCGACGAGTGCATCGACGCCGCGTGGCAGTGCCACGGCCACGACGCTGCCGCGCCGGGCGCCGCGCTGGCGCAGCAGGCCGGACAGGCCTTCGACGCGGGCCTGCAGCGCGGCGTAGGTGATCGGGGTGCCGTCGGCCAGCACCGCAGTCTGCTGCGGGCGTTGCCGTGCCTGACGCGCGATGAGGTCGGTCAGCCGCGTGGCGGCGGGTGCCGGCACGGCCCGTGGGCCGCTGGCCCAGGCCGTCATCCGCGCGGCCTCGGCGGGTGTACGCAGCGTCAGTGCGTGCAGCGGTTGCAGCGGCCGTTCATGCCAGTCGTCGATCAGCTGCACCAGCCGCTGGCCATGCGCTGCCAGCGCAGCGTCGTCGTAGCGGCCGGCATCGCCGCGCAGCTCGATCTGGACCTGGTCCGGATGCACCATCAGGCTGAACTCGATGTCGTCCACCGGGCCGGTGGCCAGGTGGCGCGTGCGGCCTTGCACGTCGCCGAGGTCCAGTTCGAGGTCGAACATCTTGTGGTTCAGCACCGGGCCGTAAAGGCGCTGGCCGGCGCCCAGTCGGTGCAGATCGCGCTGCACCTGCTCGGCGGCATAACGCTGGTGCGGGCGAACGACCTGCAGCGCCTGCTTCCAGGTGGTGGCGGCGGCGATCCAGTCCATGTCGTGCCGCAGTTGCACGCGCACGGGCAGCACGTTGACGACCGGCACCAGCGCCTGCACGGCAACGGACCCCAGGCGGCGCATGAAGGGGACGCCGACCGCGAGGTCCGGGCCGATCCAGCGTGCCAGGTAGGCGAGCACGGCGGCTTGCAGCAGATCCGAAGGCGTGAGGCGCTGCTGGCGGGCGCGCCCGTCCTGTTGCACCAGCGCGCGCAACTCTTCCATGCGTGTGAGCGGCAGCACGACGTCGTGGCGGCGCACGCGCACGGCAGCGCGGGCCTCGTCAACTGGCCGTGGCGCCAGTGTGCCCGCAGCGGGCAGTTCACCGCCGTAAGCCTGCCAGAACTGGCGGTCGGCGGCATGTGCCTGTGACGCGGCGTAGGCCTGGTATTCGTCGACGACTGCTGCGGTAGCGGTCCACGGCGCGGTACTGGGCGTGCAGGCTTTGTAGAGCTCGGCGATGCGGCGCGTCAGCGCAGTGAAGCTGTAGCCGTCCAGCGCGAGGTGGTGGCAGCGGATGTACCACCACCAGCGGGGCTGCCCCCCTTGGTCGGGCAGGCGCATCAACGCCAGCCGGTAGCTGGGTGCGCTGCCATCGAGGGCGCAGCCGCGGCCGATGTCGGCGGCCATCCAGGCCTCGGCGTCGGCCGGGTCATGCCAGTCGAGGCGGTCGGGCGCGGGGATGTCATCGGGCGATGGCGTGCGCAGATGCTGTTGCGCCGTGCCATCAGCGCGCAGTTCGTAGCGCGCATGCAGCGTGTCCGCCTCGGCAAGGCCCAGTCGCATGGCAGCAACCAGCGCCGCTTCATCCAACGGGCCGCTCAGTTCGATGCAGTGGGCGATGCTGTAGGCTTGGCCGCGCTGCGCCGCGAGCTGTTCTGCCATCCAGATGCCGGGCTGCGCCGCGACAAGCGGCAGTGCGTGCCGGTCAGCGACGAACTGCGCATCGTCATGGGCCTTCAGGGCGGGCTGATTCATGCGGGCTCCTCAGCGGGCGGGCGACAGATCGGTCCAGTGGGTGTCGACCCACGCGAGGCAGTCGGTGCGCGTGGCCGGGCCATGGGCAGCCTGCCAGCCGGACGGCCACTCGGCGAAATCTGGCCACAGGCTGTACTGGCCCCGGGCGTTGACGAGCACGTGGAAGGCATGGCGGTCGTCGTCGAAGGGATTGAGCGGAGCGTCGGTGGTCATGGTGGGGGCTTTCAGCGAGTCATGGACAGCAGCGCCTGCAGGCCGGGGATCAGGGCTTCGCGCCAGCAGGCCCAGTCGTGGCCGCCAGCGATTTCTTGAACAGTGGCGCGGCCGCTGCCGAGCGCCGCAGCCATGTCGTGGCTGAGTGAGCGCATGTCGGGCAGGTCGCGTTGCCCGATCTGCAGCAGTGCGCGCACCGGTTTCGTCTTTCCAGAAATGCTGCTCACCTGACGGATTAGTTGAGCGTGATTTCTGCCGCCCGCCGGGTCTGGCCACCAGAACGACCCTGACTGGCTCAATGCCGAGTGAAAGTGCCACGGCCAGTGCAGCGCCGCATACAGCGCCGACAGTCCGCCCAGGCTCTGGCCTGCGACGACGTGGCAGGTCGCGTGATCGATGCCGGCGTGAAGCCCGGCCTGCGGCAGCAGTTCCTCCATGACCGCGTGCCAGAAAGGCGCGTGGCAGCCCAGCTCGATCCAGCGCGTGTCGGCATCGCAGGCGTCGATGGCGAGCACGTGGATGGGCGGCAGCTCTGCGTCGGTCGCGGCTGCATCCAGACGCGGGAACAACGCCAGATGCAGGGCCCAGGCCTGACCGTCGAGCAGGAGGACGAGAGGGCTGCGGGAGTCAGCGCCGGGCGTGCGATGCCACCAGACCCGACGTTCACGGCCCAGCCTTGCGCTGGCCCAGATCCACGTCGTGGTGTGGCCCGTGATGCCCGGCCGGGGTTGTGTGGTGCTGTCCGGCTTGAGCAGCGCACGAGGCCGGCCCCAGCCGTCGGCGGCAGCGGGGTGCTTGCTGAAGGCATCGCCCTGGCTGGCAGTGGCGACGAGCGCCATCCACCATGCGCGCCGTGCGTCGGCCGTGGCGGGCAGCGGCGGGGCGCCGGCCGCGACGGGCAGGAAGGCGTAGCTGCCGAGCCAGTCTGAGGGCAGGTGGGTCTGCCAGTACCAGACGTCGGTGCCGGTCAGATGCCGCATGGCGGCGGGGCCTTGCGTGGGGTGTGGCGTGTGGCCGTCGACATCGATGTAGACGGTGACTGCGCGGACGATCTCGCGCCAGAGAAACAGCAGTTCCGTGCCGGCCGCGTCGGCATGCCCGCGCAGCGGCGTGCCCTGCTGTTGCACGGCCTGCCACCAGGGCGCTGTGCCCGGCAGATGGCCCGGCGCGACCTGTTCCAGCCGTTGCCAGGGTGAGGTGGGCCGTTCCGCACGGCGAATTCGGGCGGTTGTAGGGGCAGACGTCGTCATGCGAGGGCGGTGCCAGGTGGGCGGATGGGCCGCGGTAGTGACCAGATGGTGTCGGGCGGTGCCTCCAGCACGCGCCGCCAGGTGGTCCACGCCATGGCCAGGCAGGCGGCGGCGGTCAGCAGCGCGACGCCGTCCACCATCCACAGCCCCGCGGGCCCACCGGCGAGACCCGCCAGCAGCCCGCTGCCCGCCTGCCAAGACAGCAGGGGCAGGCTGGCGGAGGCCAGCGCGCAGGCCACTAGCAGCGCGGGTGCCGATCGAGCCGCGCCGCGCCAGCAGGCCCAGGCGATGCTGCCGACCCAGGTGGCGTAGAACACGGCGAGATAGAGCGGCTCGCTGCCGCCCCGCGTCAGCTTGCCGGCGGCGAGCGTGAGCGCCACGCCGAGCACGCAACCCAGGCTCGTCCCCACGGTGACCGCGGCGACCCAGCGTACCGAGCGCGCTGGCGGTCGCAGCGGTTCGCCAGCGCGCTGACGCTTGCGGCGAGACTCCAGCCACAGCAGGTTGCCCGTGTAGAACAGCGCGGCGCCCATCCAGCCGAGCACGAAATACGTCCAGCGCATGGGTTCGCCACCGTAGCTGCCGAAGTGCAGCGCGAAGAAGGCGTTGACCGGCACGCTCCAGGTCCCTTCACGGCCTGGCAGCAGGCTGGTATCCAGCACTTCGCCGGAGCGCGGGTGCAGCATCAGGTAGCCGGTACGTGGGCCGCGCACGAGCGCGTCCGGGTGGGCCAGCGACACGCGCACGATCGGCCGCGGGCTGGCGGTGCGCATGAACAGCAGCTCGGTTGCCAGGAAGCCAGGCGCCTCGCGCTGCACGCGTGCCAACAGATCGGAGAGCGGCAGCAGTGGTGCGGCATCGTCCACCTTCACCCGCAGGGCCGGTGGCGTGAACATCGGCTGCTTGCCGTAGACGGCCAGCCGCAGCGCACCGTAGAACTGGTCGTGGAACGCGAACACCACGGCCGTCAGCGCAATGACGATGTGGAACGGCAGGCTGGTGATGCCGAGCACGTTGTGTGTGTCCAGCCAGAAGCGCTTGCGGTTGGCGCCGGGCCGCACGGCGAAGAAGTCCTTCACCAGCGTCGGCAGCAGCACGACGACACCCGACACCAGGGCCAGCGTGTAGAGCCCGGCGGCCACGCCCATCACGTAGATGCCGATGTGCTCGTCGCCGACGACGCCGGGCACGCCGCCGGTGCGGTGCAGCAGATCGGCCAGTTCGCCCAGCACGCTGGGCGGTTGCGGTTCAACCTGAAGGATTCCACCCGCTGCGCGGGTGGCCACCCACAGCGGCGACAGCGCGAACTCGCCTTGCGGCTGCTGCGGCCAGCTGATCGGCGCTGTCACGTGCTCGGACGGCTGCAGGTGGACGGTGAATTCTTCGCTGGCTGCAGGATGCTGAGAGAGCAGATCGGGAATCAGCGCGTCGTCCAGTGCGGTGCCCCAGCTCTGAGGCACCGGTTGGGAGCCCGCATGAACCCAACGGTCGAGCGGCTCCTTGAACATCGTGAGCGAGCCGGCAAAGAAGGCGACGAACAGCAGCAGGCCGGCAGTGATGCCCACCCAGGTGTGCAGGGTCTTCTGGACCCGGATGAGTTCGCTGGAGATCTTCATGCGCCCGCCAGATGTCTCGTGACGGCCAGCGCGCCGTAGGCCAGCACGTTCGCCAGCAGCAGTCCGCCTACGACCTGGGAGCCGGTGCGCACGAAGAAGGCGCCGGACAGCACCAGCATCCACAGCGGCGCGATGAGCCACATGTTGAACTGCACCTTGGCCGGGGCGTTGATGCCGCCGGGTCCCCACCAGGCCCACAGACCGCTGAGCGCGAGTGCCAGCGTCCAGCCGAGTACCGTCCCGGCGAGGCTCTTCAGCCACCAGTCGCGTTGGATGGTGCGGCTCATCGGCGCTTCCTTCCGATGGCGGTGGCGATGAGGGGAAGGGCGCCGGCCCACAGCATGGCCCAGGCCAGTGCGGCGAAGGTGCCGGTGGCCGGCCCGAAGCGCAGCCAGCCGGCCAACAATCCCAAGGCTGCCACGATGAGCGCCGTCAGCCGCGCCGCGCGGGTCGGCAGCGGCTTGCTCAGCAACCGCTGGTGTTCGCTGGCCAGGTAGAAAAGGCCGACGAAACAGCAGAGGGACAGGAAGAAGAACGTGGCCATGTCGTCGTCCTTCTGGTCGCTGCGTCAGAACGAGTACGCCGCGGAGACGTAGACGTTGCGGCCGAGTTCGGACGCGACGAAATTCGCGTCCTTGTCCTTCAGGTTCACGTCACCGACGTTTTTGACACCGGCACGCACGGTGAAGGGCTTGCCCAGTCGGAGCGAGGCGCCCAGGTCGACGCGGGTGTAGGCCGGCAGCTCGGCGGTGCCGTAGAACTGCTTGCCCGTGTAGTTGACGTCGACGGAGGTGCTGAACCTGTCGCTGACGGCCCATGCCGCACCCAGCGAGACCTTCTGCCTGGGGCGGAACTCCAGCTTCACGGTCTCACCGCTCGCGTCGGTGTAATCGGCCTTCAGCAGCGTGGCGCCGGCCTTCAGCGTCCAATCGTGGTTCAGCGTCCATGCGCCGGACAGTTCCAAGCCGTGGGTGTTGGCCTTGGCGACATTGGTCCATACGCGCGACGGGATGGATGCGTCGTAGACCGCCACGATGAGGTCGCGGACGCTGTTGTGGAAGTAGACGGCGCTGAACTCCCAGTCGGCCTTGGTGATCTCGACGCCGAGCTCGGCGCTGCGGCTCTTCTCTGGCGTGAGCGATGGGTTGCCCGAAAGATGGCAGCTGCCTCCGCAGCTGACGATGCTGTATTCGGGGCTGAGCTGGTAGGCGTCCGGCGCCTTGAAGGCCGTGCTGACGCCACCCTTGACGACGATGTCGCGGGTGACGAAATAGTTCGCATAGGCCTTGGGCGATAGGTGGTTGCCGAAGCTCGGGTGGTGGTCGGCGCGCGCGCCCAGCGTCAGTTGCAGCGCGTCGGTCGCCTTGAACTCGTCCTGCGCGAACAGCGCGTAGTTGTTCGTGCGTACCTGGCCGGTCTGCAGATAGGTGTTCGGGTCCTTGACCTCCTGGCGCCTCAGGTCGATGCCGGCGGTCAGCGTGTGGCCGCCGACGATGCCCACGCCGTAGCTGCGCAGCGTCGTGTTGTTCTCGTTGTAGTGGCGCTGCTGGGGCGCGTCGTAGCTGGACGCGAAGTCGTCGATGCTCGACTGCTCGCGCTTGAATGACGTGAATGTCTTGCCCCAGCCCCAGGCGGCGCTGTGCGTCAGCGCCAGCGAACTGCGGGAGATTTCCTGCTGCGAGTAGGAGATCGACTCGTAGTCCCACGCCGGGTAGTAGACGTAGCTGTCCATGGCGTACGGACGCTTGTCGTGGCTGTAGCCCAGATCGATGTCCACGGTCTGCTGCGGGTCCACCTTTACCGACAGTGTCGACACGGCGTTGACGCTGCGCTTGGCCTCCAGGGCGGCCACTTCCTTGGGGTCGCTGGCGCTGTGCTGGAACCATGCGTCGCGGTCATAGACCTCGCCGGCGATGGACAGGCTGACCCTGTCGCTGAGCGCGCCACGGGCTGATGCCTGCAGGCGGTGCTGCTTGCCTTCCTCGCCCGACGTCACGACGCGGTAATCCGCGCCGATGCTGCCGTGCCAGTCCTTGCCCGGTCGCCTGGTGATGATGTTGACCACGCCACCGATGGCGTCGGAGCCGTACAGCGCGGACATGGGGCCGCGCACGATCTCGATGCGCTCGATGCCGGACAGCGGCACGGTGCTGAGGTCGAAGTCCGAGCCGCGCCACAGCGCGCCCGAGGAGGACACGCGCTTGCCGTCGACAAGGATCAGCGTGTAGCGGCCGTCCAGCCCGCGGATCTGGATCTCGTCGCGACCGTTTGCGTTGGTCTGGTTGTTGACGCCGGCCGCGTCTCGCAGCAGGTCTGGGATGCTGTTGGCCGGCGACTTGGCGATGTCTTCGGCCGTGATGACGGTCGTGAATGCCGGGCTGGCGAGCTTGTCCTGGGCAGACAGGCTTGCAGTGACGACCACGGAAGGCAATGTACTCGTCGTAGCTTCAGCGGCGTACGCTGCATTTCCCATCAGCACGGCAATGGCGCCACTCACCAATGTGCGAGCCCTTAGATCAATCGACATTCATTCCCTCCAGAGTTCGTTAATACAAATCTAAATGCGAATCATACGCATTTACAAATCTTAAGTCGCGATGGGCACAGCTGCCGTAAGCTCTATCCCGCTTCAACTTAGGGGGGCTGGTTCTGGTGGGCTGGGGTACCACGCTCCGGCTGATCGCGCCGGAGGTCTCGCCGCGCATAGGGGCTCTTGGCTGGCTGTCCAAGCTCTACGAGCACACCAGCTCGACGTATGCGTCCGCTCAACACACCTTGACGGCTGCAGTCCGGAGCACGGTGCAGATTCCCAGCCCCTGACACCGGGGATGGGAATCGTCCGACGACGAGGAGGCTCAGCTCGGTGACCAGCGGTGCGGCAACAGTTCGTCGATCCGGGTAGCTGGGTGAGTCGGCAGGCGATCCAGCACGTCCTTGAAGTAGGCGTAGGGGTCGTGCCCGTTGATGCGGGCCGAGTGCAGCAGCCTCATGATGGCGGCCGCTCGCTTGCCCGCCCGCAGGCTTCCGGCGAAGAGCCAATTCGATCTGCCGATCGCGATCGGGCGGATCGGGTTCTCGACCCAATTGTTCGAGATCGGCACATCGCTGTCGCTCACGAAGTGCGTGAGCGAGGCGGATCGCCTTCACGGGCGGGCGGCATCACGGTTGTGATGGCCCAGCGACGCCGGGGAGGTGGCACGGTGGGCAAGGGCTGCGCGGGGCGGGGCCCATAAGAATTCGTAAAAGTTCAGAGTTGAATGAACGAAATCCGTAAAAGTTCAGAGTTGAGTGAGCACGGAGTTCAGTACTCCTTGAGCATGGTTTGTCCAAGGGCTTGATCTGGCAGTGGGTCGAGTTCAGAACTCAATCAACTTCGACAGCGGCGCCGGGATGCGATGACCGATGATGGACCTCAGACGGTGTGAAGACCGCATGCAGGGCCGATCGCCGCTCGCGGCGGACATTCCCGCGCAGGAGCGCGTCCCGGCGCTGCCTCGCGCAACTACCAACTTTCGGCAAAAGGTGCGCGGGGACGCTGCATTGCCCGTCTCAGATGCGCAGCGAAGTCAGCTCAAGGCTGGGTGCTGCCGTTCTCGATGGCCCTCGCCGCTGGCAGCTATCGACCCGGAGCAGAAGTACGCCTGGGCCAAGGGAGCCGCCACGAACCGGATGTTCAACGTGCGAGGTCAGCGGGCGGCGAAGCCGTCCGCTGCCGTGACCGGTTATCCAGCATTTTGGCCTCTCCAAATTGCGATGCTGATCTCGAATCCCAACTCAGCAAGATCGCGTTGCAAGGCCGCCGGCAGTTCCA
>JACCDX010449923.1_pt1 | contig 27769 bp, 31 predicted proteins | sample 7449681 | NCBI WGS metagenome assembly JACCDX01 (sample SAMN15323450, study PRJNA562643) | freshwater metagenome | isolation source: river surface water | place: USA:Blue River Watershed | collected 2017-08-18
ATCGGCTTATAATACCACACTAGGTGGTACTCTCAATGTTACAGATGTTACTGCATTGTCCAATCAATTATATGTTAAAGGTACTACTATATTTAGTAGTAATTTAATCGTATCTGCATGTAATACCACTCTAGGTGGTACTCTTAATGTTACAGATGTTACTGCATTGTCCAATCAATTATATGTTAAAGGTACTAGTATGTTTAGTAGTAATTTAATTGTATCAGCTTATAATACTACACTAGGTGGTACTCTTAATGTTACAAATGTTACTGCATTGTCCAATCAATTATATGTTAAAGGTACTACTATATTTAGTAGTAATTTAATCGTATCTGCTTGTAATACCACACTAGGTGGTACTCTCAATGTTACAGATGTTACTGCATTGTCCAATCAATTATATGTTAAAGGTACTACTATATTTAGTAGTAATTTAATCGTATCTGCTTGTAATACAACTTTAGGTGGAACATTAAGTACTGTTGGACTAGCTACATTTAGTAATAATCTTACATTATATTCTACAACACCAATATTAAAAATACAAGATACTAGTACAAGTACAATTAATGCATCAATATCGTTTAATTGTAATCTAGGTAATGGAATACAAATGGGATTAATTGGATATCTAGGAAACTCTGATTTTGTAATTAAAAATATTTCAACAGATGCTAATGCAGATATGAAATTTTATACTAATAACACTGAGAGATTAACAATATTAAATAATGGTAATATCGGTATTGGTTCAACAATACCAAAATGCGAGTTAGATATTAGTGGCAATATAAGTGCTTTAAACTATATTAATATTAATACTGCAAAACTAGAAATTTATAGTAAAAGTAATAGAGCAGGATTACTATTAAGTGATGCTAATGTCGGTTCTGGTGGTACTAAAGCATGTGGTTTAACAATTTTAAGCAGTTCTACTAAATATAGTTTTTTTGCAGCTGATAAAATATTATATATATTTGATGAGACTAATGGAGCTGGTATATTAACATATACAGCTGCTTCTACAACTCCCCCCCTAACTGCATCTACCTTAACTATAACACCAGAAACTGTTTTTTCTGATAAAATAACAGTTAATGGTGTAAGTATAAATTCTGATGCAGTAACGTTTGGTTCATTAAATATATCAGGAGGTGCAACACAAAGTTATGAAGGTTATAATATTGCAAATAGAAGTTCATTTATGGATAAAAGTAATTTATATCTTGGTATTTATGATTTACAAAATGGGCGTTGGGCTATGGAACAAGTAAGATCTAGTAAGCAAACAATATTTCCTGGTCCTGTATCTGGAGAATCTTTTAATAATATTGTAAAAATTACATATCCAGATTTCAATACTTCTTCTTTAAGTGGTAACAATAGTAGCACTGACAGTTTAACATTTCTTACTTCTTATACACTAGGTACAACAACAGCATATTTAGGATTGGATATTATGTTTCATACTATGTTTACTACTGGTTCGGGAGATGATAAACTAACTGTAGCAGTAGCTGTGTCAGGTGCATCGGCTCATCAACAATCAGATGACGCAATAATATTTTGTGCTTTTGCTACCAGACAAAGTACCAATTGGGAACCACGTCACTATCAAGGTATTTTTGCTATTGGTACTGATTTAACCCCTAATATGGTTTTTTCAGTAATTTTTGATACTAATGATCCTTCAAAAATTCGAATTGGTAGCTTAAAAATAACTGAATTAAGTGCCTTATAATTAAATTTAGATAATTAATATAATATTTATAAAAATTAAATTAATATTATTCTATTATATAATAAATGAATACTTTTGATAATCCTAATTTAAAATTTAGATTAAGTAATTATTTAAAAACAAATAAAACTCCAGATAATAAATTATTTAATAAGGAATCTATAAAGACACATAATTCTAAAGATGATTGTTATGTTGGTATGAGTGGAAAAGTTTATGATATGACTAAATATCATAATGATTTAAATATCAAAGGAAAATATAAAAATTTAGGAATTATTTGCGGAACAATACTAGATATAAATCCTGTTCAAATATTCAAAGAAGATAATTATAATAACTATGAAGTTGGCTACATAGAATATTATTTACTAAAAAAAATAATATATTTAATTACTTTAGTCATAATATTTCTATTATCATTATATTTAGGGTTTATATATAATACAAAATATAATATTCTTTTTAAATTTATATTATTTATATTGATTTTAAAATTAACATTTTGGCTTTTACATAAATATAATTATCAAACACCTTTAAAATTTGAAAGAGATTATATATCATAAATTATATCAAAACTAATATTATAAATATTATCATCTATCGCTAGTTTAAATACATAATCTTTAATATTTAAGTTATCATTTAGTTTTTTTAATTCTTCTATATTAGACATTTTATATTTAATTTTTACAGTCTCATCGCCTTCCTCTACTGTTGAATAATGATAATAAAGAAGATTTAATTTAATATAAGCTAGTTTTAGTTTATCTTTTATAACCTCTATTTGTTCATAATTTAAAGTATTTAACTCTACACTTGCTTTGATATAATTATTATTATTACCAATCATATTTTTTCCATATAATAATACAATACCCTTAAAAAATAAATCTAGTAAAAAAAAAAATAAATTTTTAGAATTTTTTAATTCTTCTGAAAATAAGGTTATTTTAATATTTTTATTTTCTATAAAAAGAAAATTTGCTAAATAATTTACATTCATTTGCATATGTGTTATTTCTTGTCCAATATTCATTTTATTATTATAAACTTTTTATATTTACTTTTTTGTTACCTTTGCAACTGCTTTTTTAGGAGCTTTAGTTACAATTACTTCTTCCTCTTCATCCTCTTCCTCTTCTTCATCGCTGTCTGCAATTTTTGTGTCAGTGGTATTTTCCATAAATACTGTTACATCCTCACCATCAACTGATGAATTATCTTTATCATCTGTTTCTGTTTCTGTTAGTTTTCCATTAGGATTATTTCTAAAAGCATATCCCATATTAACTTTTGGTGTTACCTGTAGTTGAATTACTCGTGGAGCACAACCAAATTTACCACCAGCAAACCATACTGAACCAAATTGAATAATTGCTTCAATAACAGCACCTTTTGCTTTTCCAGGTAGTGCTAGAATATCAGGAATCCTCTCTGCTTGAACATTATATACTGGTACTGTAATAACACCATCTTTATGAGAAATATTAAGTTTAACAGTAGGAGGATATTTATCAGTTCTTTCAAGAGTTAAAGGATCTTTAGGGTATTTTACCATAGGGGAATATAGAGCTTTTACAACCTCTAGAGAGGTATGTTTTTCCCTAAACCACCTTGGTGAATTCTTGAGAGCAGTCTCAGGAATTAGTTCGTCCATCTTTGTAAATAGATCTAGAAGAGCTTGTTGTTCAGGACTTCTTGACTCAGCTTTACCAAAAGATAGATTAATATCATATTTGATTGGACCAGCACCATCATTATCCCATTTATTAACTCCAAATGGAGAAATCATTTCTGGCGTTTGAAGTCCAAATCTTTTAGAAGCATATTTAATTGGTACTAGTTTACCTCCTGAACTTCCCATTGGCTGAACATCTCCAAATTCAATTTTAGCAATATCAACATCATTTACTAGTAGAATTTCTTCCATTGCCATTGCCATTTTTTTTTATTATATATATTATATGTGTGTAAGCTTTAAGCAAGTTTTTTGATTTAAGTATTTTGATATTTATTTTTTTATTTTATTATTTCAATTTTTATTTCTCTCTCTTTTATTTTTAAATTAATTCTAAAAAATCTATTAATAAAAGAATTAAATTTTAAATAATTACTAAAATTAAAAATATAGAATATTAATTAAAATCTTAATTAATAAATAAAGAATGGCAGATAATAAAAACCAAAAAATTATTAGTGATGTACAAAATATAATATATAAAACAGCATTAAATATTTTTGATAGAATTACACCTAAAGAACAATTATCAAAAGTATCTCAAGATGATGTTGCTTATACATTAAATAATCTTATGTCAGTTATTAATACTAAAGATGCTTATTCTTATCTTATAGAAGATGATGGTTATTATGTACGCAGATTAACATCTGTTATAGGAGATGGTATGAAAAATGTACTAAAAGATAATCAAGTAACATTAGAAGATGTTCCTGCAATTCTTAAAATGATTGATGATATAACAGTAGCAGTTAATAATATTCATGATAAAAAAGCTGCCGTAACTCAAATTAGTAGACACAGTTTTGTTCCTATTATACAAACTATTATATTATTAATTTGTCAAATGATGCTCACACCCACACAATATGATGCCGCTAGAGGCATTGTTGTTTTTGGTTTCAAATTAGTTTTGGTAAATTTAGATCCAATATATGATTTTACTAAAAAAGATTGGTGGTGTTTTTTTCAAAATTGTCAACCAAAATCAAATGTAAAAACTAATTAAATTACAATCCAGCCAGGATAATATAAACAATCCCAATTTATATATATATTATTACTAGCAAACCATCTTGATGGTGCAATAACTATTTTATCTTTATTATTATTAATATAAGCAGACCACCAAGAAAATGATGAATTAGCAATTATATTATATTTTATTTTTGACATTAATATTAATTCTTCATAATCAGCTAATCCTTCTTCTGATATAAAATATAAACAGTTTTTGAAATATTTTGGGAAATTTTTTTTGCACCAATTATAATCATCAGTAAATACTATAATTGGATTTTTATTATTAGATATTTTATTTACTGCTTGTATATAGTAATCCATTCCTAAATTTGTATGTATATGACTATATTTTAAATAATCATTACGCCTTATATGTACCGATATTAAATCTTCTGTATTATATTTTTTTATTACTTTTTTATAAATTTCATCTATTTTTTTATTTACCTCTTTATTTGATAATAACAATTTTATTAAATCATCTCTAATTAAATCTACATATTGATAAGTTTGATAATAACCATCCAATAAAACATTATTTTCTATATAAGGAAACTCATTATAAGCAAATTCCTTATTTACTGAATATCTAATATAAAAATCATTATAGTCTAAATCTTCTATTGTTAATAAATTTGTTGTATTCAAATATTTCCAGTAAATATCTCTTTTAGTACAACCAATATCACATACATTCGTCGGAAAAATACTTTTATGTCCGTATTTTTTTGAATAATTTAATACTGCTGCTATCTGAAACAATTGATTTGCTAAACCACCCATTAATTGTATTGTTACTTTAAAATTATTTGTTAGTATAGGTAATTTTAAAGTACTCATTTATTATTAAATTTTTAAGTTATCTTTAAATATTTGTGAGTTTATTTTATTTAAATATTTTCTATATAAAAGAATAATTATTAAATATTTGTAATAATATGGCACAACAAGAACAACATGGTATTAATTGGAGAGATGAAAAATTAGTAGAACATCAAAAGAGTATATATAATCAAATAATTACTAATATTATTGAACCTATACCTGAAAAAAAAAAATTTGCTAAAGAAGGAAAACAAAAACTCGGTTTAGTTATTGTAGAACCAAGAGAACATGAATGGTTAAAAGGTACTCTATATAATATGGCACATGTTTATGGAGGTCAAGATGTTGTACTTTATATTATTCATGGTATTAAAAATGAAGATTTTGTAAAAAATATTGTAGATGATGAATGGTCTAATGTTAATTTCCTTAAATTACCTATCGAAAATATTAACAGAGATGATTATAATAGATTACTCTCTAATTCTCAATTTTGGTCTTATTTTAATACCGAATATGTCCTTATATTTCAAACTGATACTTTTATAAGAAAGCAAATTCCAGATGTATTTTTTTTATATGATTATATAGGATCACCATGGGCTTGGTTCCCTAATGGTATTAAACGAAGAGTTGGTAATGGCGGATTCAGTCTACGAAAAGTTAGCAAAATGAAAGAAATATGTAATAAATATAATTTTAATCCAGAACAAGAAGAAGCAGAAGATGTCTTCTTTTGTAAATATATAGAAACTGATTTAGTTCCGCCTCCAAGCCTTGCTTCTATTTTTGCAGTTGAACATATTTATTATCCTGATCCTATCGGATTACATAGTATTTGGAGATTTCAAACTATCAATAATATTATTAATTGGATGAGTAATATTGGTGGAGTTCCTACTCTTAATGTAGCTTCTTAGATATTTAATTAGATTCTTGGAGATTTAGCACTACGTGCGAACATAGTTCCAAATTCCAGATTGGTATTCTAAATTTTATAGATATCTAATAATGATTTTCACACCATAGTTGCTTATCATTCCTAAGAAATATCACAACTATATTATTTTTTTTATAACTCACAATAAGGTATAATTTATAAACTTTAATAGTTATCTTATGACTCTATAATACTTGTTTATAATATAAGCAGATAGAAACTATATTTATTTTATGATTTAGATTCGCATTATGAATCTGATAATTATACACTATGATTAGATTTTGGTACAGAATATATATTAACAATAATGAAAAATAATAGTAATGAAATGAATACTCGAAATAATATTTTTATAAATTTAGTGAATTCTTAAATTCTATATCTATATTTAATAGTTCTATCATATTCTTATTTAGATCCTTTAAATTATGCTGTGTATTATTTTTCAGAATATCTGATATATTTTTTTTCATCTTATTCACATCATAGCGTTTTATATTATTCGCTATATTTGTATAGATTCCCATCCATTTCTCCTCTATATCATATTTCCCAAAATCCCCATCATCTTCACCCAGTATTTCCATATCATCTTTATCTTTTATATAAGGATATAAATCAAAACAACATAGGAATTTATAATGACGCTCTACATCTTCCTTATATTTCTGTTTATTTAAATAGTTCTTCTCACTTACATATATCTGTTTAAATAAATATTTTTCATAGTGATCTAAAAAGACCTCTTTTAATATTTCTACAACCTCCTTTAAACCCCTTTCTAAAATAAGACTTTCCCAACAACCGCTCTTATAGAGATTTAGTTCTTTCAGTTTCTCATTATAGATTATATTCATATGGGTTAAATCTCCCCTTCTAATTTTGCTTATTTCATCTATTATATCAAATAGACGACTCTCATCTATATTATAACCATATTTAAAATTATTATTAGTCATATTGTCTACTCTTGTCTTAAAATTCTTTTCCATATCATCTTCTAAATAGATTATTTCTTTATCTTTATATTCCATTAGTTTCATTAGTTTGTCAATAGTATCCATTTTGTTTACATAATTATACATGGTATTATTATACTGAATTTTATTATTAATAATAGTAGTAGGATTTATAGGTTTTTCTGGTTTTGGAATATGATAAACTCTTCCAGTTAGTATTTTATCTTTTATTTCATCAGTTAATTCAATATCATTTTTTATTGTAGGACAAGGTTTCTTTCTATTAAAATGATTAACCATGTGACTTTTAAATTTGGTAACATAGTTACACCTTATACATGTGTAAGGTACTATTTCCATTTTTAATTATATATATTTATATATTATATCTTTAAATAGTTTTAGCTAATTTTAGCAAATATTAGCAATAATTAGTTATTATAATTATTAGTTTATATTAGTTATTAATAGCTAGGACTAGCAAATACTAGCAAAAATTAGCTAGTAGTAAATTTTATTTCATTCTAATTTTTAGTATTGCTTAGTGTCAACTATATTTTTCAAATTTTATTTTTTCAAAAATATTTTTTATAAATAAATTATTTTAATAATCACTTTTATATTTCAAAAACTTATTTATAATTTTTTACATTTTATAATACTCCCTATTACTTTTAATAGTAGCTCCTATTATTTAATAGAACTATTAATTTAATAGAATATCCTATTAATTCTATAGGCCCAATAAAAAAAAATTAAACTTTTATAATATATTTTAAGTTTCTATTATATTAGTATCATCCTTTTGTTTAAGAAATTCTTCATATTTTTTAAAGTCACTATATTCTTTTGAAATTATACTACAAATAATATCTATCATATCATTAAAATCTCCTATAAAATATTCCCTACCTAATTCATATTTAGTAAATTTCTTATTAAATTCTTCTAATATAGTATTTTCAATAGTATCACTATTTTTACATTGTCGAATTAGTATTAATTCAGTACCTATTCCATACCCTGTTAAACGTTTTAAATTAATAGTTAATTCTTTAGAAATAGTTTTACCTACTTTATAAATATTTTCATTATGACGAACATTTTCTTTACAACGAATTAAATAGATATAATGTAAATAATTATTGTTTGGTAATTTAATAATATCAATTTTTTCTTTTAGTAATTTTTCTTCCCTAATAATTTTCGGAGCCTTATAAATTTTATTTTTTAAAATGTAATTTTTTATATCAATAGTTAATTCAATATTATTTTCGATAGCAGGACATTCATTCTTTCTATTAAATAAATGGTCTTTTATACTATTCTTTTGAATAGTAGTATATCCGCAACGAATACAAGTATATGGTATTGTTTTCATAATTTTAGTTATTATTTATATTTAAAATATTAAAATTAAATTTCAAATTTTATATTTTTTTTTTATAAAATTTAATAGATTTTAAGAAAATTTGAAAGGGATTATATAGAAAATATTTATCACCCTACCGTCAAAAAGCAAAAAACCAACAAAATGGTCCAACCTACTGATGAAAACAGGCAACAAAACAATCAAGAAAATCAAAATAACGCCACAGCATATAATATATTTATACAGAATACAATGAGAGAACTAAGAAGATATAATAGTGAAGATTCTAATACCCGTCTAATGATTCGTGCAACTGCTATGTGGAATAGAGAAAGACCTGCTCGCAATGGTTATAATTCTCAATAAAAAATAAAAAATGTAAATATGTAAATATTTTTTTTACACCTTTGGACATTTAAAACGCCGACTTTTTATTTAATAATAAAATAATATTTTGATGTTTTTTTGAATTATAATGTTTATCTAATAAACATTTTCCAAAAGTTCCAAAATCACAAAAATTACAATAATATGGAAATTCTTCTTCTCTTTCTTCTTTAGTTGAATGTTTTGATAAAATATGAGCTCGTAATTTATTATAAGGTGTAAATTCTTTATTACATATGGTACATAATATATCTCTCTTTTTTTTTCTTATTCTTGTTTCTATACCATTATTGTTATGACTTCTTGTTTTGAGATGTTTTAACCAATGGGATTCATATATACAACTATAATTACATATATCACAATGATAATTCATATTATTATAAATTTTATTTATATTAGCGTTCAAATTTTTAAATATATTTTTATACTTAAAGACCGATATTTACTTAAAGCTAAGACATAAATATAATTTATAAAAAAAGATTAATTTTATGATAAAGAAAAAGAGCTTAAAGACTTACAAAATAAAAAAATAGTAGGTATAGACCCATAATTTTTAGTTATGAAATTAATATAATATTTAATTTCTTAACTCCATTTCCATTTAAATCCAAAAGCAGTTTGTCTCTTTCCATCACATACCAAACGAATATTTGCTCCATATTGTTTTTCTAATTCTCTAAAAGCATCATTTACTGAAACAAATTCTTTAATAAATTCATCATTTAATGAATATTGTTTTATTTTTTTTCCTTGAGAATAAGTAATATTTTGTTTATGATCTGTCCATTCTAAATTTGATATATGATTATTACTCCTATTACTATCTTTATGATTTACAATTGTATAATTATTGGTATTTTCTAAAAATACTGAAGCAACTAACTGATGAACCAGAAAAGTATGTTTTTTATTGGTTAATTTATCAACCAAGTTAATATTTTTATATAATTTTTGAGTTCCTAATTGTAATAACTTAAAATTATTTCTAATTTGTCCATATTGATTAATTTCATAGTTTGATAAATCAAAATTTTTATATTTTTTACCAATATTTATAAAATTATTATCTATTATTTCTGTTTTAATAATATTCTTTGTTATTATTTTATTTTTACAATTTTCTGATGGTGTAATCATTCTCAGATTTTCTAAATTATTATTGAATTTATTTCTATCAATATGATCTATTTCCATATTTTCTAATATTTTACCTTTAAAAGTTAAATATACTAATCTATGAATATAGAACTGAGTTCTTTTACCATTTTTATCTATTAATTTTACACTTTTATATGATTGTTCATATTGTATGCTATAATTATCTTCTAATATTTTATTAGTAATTAACGATTTTATTTCACCTTGTCTATTAATTATATATCTATCTTCATAATTTGGAATAAATTTCCACTCAAGTTTATCAAAATCTATTTTATTTTTATTAATATTACGAGATATTTCAATTAAATTATCAATATTATAATTACTACAATCACCATCTATAAAAGTTATATAATGTCCTTTTTTAATTTCTCCAATAAATAATTTATAAATTAAAGTATGAATAACAAATTTTTTATTTTTATTATTTACTACTAATGAAATTTTATAATTATTATTTATTTTTGAATAACAAGGTTTTAATATTTTACCATTTTTAACCGAATAAATTGAACCATTCTTATAAATTTTATATTTTTCTTCGTTATTAAGATATTTAAAATCTTCCATTGTTATGCTCCAGGGTCTATATATATTTATATAATTATATCTTTAAATAGTTTTCAAATTTTATTTTTTATTAAAAAGCCTTATTTACTGTGTTGATAGTGATAATAAAGATGCCAATATATTTCAATATACACAAGATAGTATAAGAAAAGAAACTAAAAGTAAAAAATATAGTAAAATTATTTTAGAACAAAAGAATACTAAAATCAATGGTAAAGCTTATTACTTCTTACAACCAAAATGATGATATTACACAAATTACCACTAAAAGTTATAGACATAAAAGTAAAATGATTTATGCTTGTAAGAAAAGAGAAAATTGGTATAAAAAATGGGATAAATATGATGTTTGGAAAAATATACCTTCTTTCAAAACTTCAAATTCTTCTAAAATGTTAAATTATTTACAATATGTTTTACCAAAAATAGATTTATTTTTTGAATTTCATAAAAAAAAAAATTTTAGAGGATTAAATTTCAAATCATATTGTAGAAGTAAAGCAACTTTTTCAGAAATTTGTCAAAATTTAGTGAATAACAAAAAAACATTAATAGGGTTTGGAGATTTCTCTAATACCCATAGTTTAGTAAAAAAACATCCCACAACTCCAATTCTAAAAATAAAAAGAGAACTTAAAAGATATTGTGATGTAATTGATATTGATGAATATAGAACTAGTAAAACTTGTTCTAGTTGTCATAAAGAAATCAAATTATATAGACAATATAATTCTAAAAGAGGTAAAATATCAAATGTCCATAGTGTAATCCGTTGTAATCACAACGAGTGCCAATTATGCTGCTTGGATAGAGATATTAATGCCTCAAAAAATATTCTATATCTTCTAGAACTTCAATATAAAGGGAAAAGAAGACCAGAATGTTTTAAACCAATTAAAAATAATTGTGATACTTCTTGTGAATGATAAGCAATTATGGCGTGTGATTCGCTATTATGCTTTTAGATATTTTAATGTTGCTAAGTCGGCGTTTTAAATGTCCAAAGGTGTAAAAATTTGAAATAATTAAATTAAAATTATTAAATATAATTTAGGTAAAATAATATAAAATGGATCCTAAACTAGAACAAAATGAAGAAGAAAATAATAGACCACCAACAGCATTTAATATTTTTATACATAAGAAAATGAATGACTTAAAAATACTTCATCCTGATTGGTCTAATGTAAAACTTATGAGTAAAGCAACAGATTTATGGGCGATTAATAAAAAAATACCCGAATTAGAAAAGATTCACCCAGATTGGTCTAAAGAAAGACTATATAATGAAGCAGAAAAGTTATGGATTAATAGTAATAGAAATGTATTAAATTATTAATTATAGAGTTATTACTTCACATCCTTCTTCATTAGTAGGAGGTTCAAATTTTTTTCTATAAACATAGTAAACAATTTTTGGTATAATTTTATCAGATGGTCTTTGGTTATTACGTGCGAAAGATTCTTCCATTGATGTAGAAACATGAATACATCTAACAGATATTCCATATTTTTTTGCCAATGTAATAAATTGAGCTCTTTTTTCTTTTGTAGGATTAGTAGCATCAATAATAATTGACTTACCATTATCTAAAGCAATTTTAGAATTTTTAATAATTTTAGGGATAGTTTTAAGTTCATCGCCAGAAATGATTACATAGGTTTCATTAGTACCAAAAATATTATTAGCAATAGTACTTTTACCAGAACCAGGATATCCTATCATAATAATAATTTCTTGATTATCTGAAGGTACTATAGTATTAATTGGTATATCTTGATGAGCAAACGGAAATACTTCTTCTGGACTTTTACAAATCATTCCAATATTTTTAGCAAATTCTTTATCAGAATTAGAGAAATCATTGGGACGCCCAAGAGCATCACCAACAAAGAATGATAATTTTTTATTCCAATTTGGTTTTGTAATAGCTAAATCAAACATTTTTGTAGAAGGTTTTCTATCTTCAACATCAGTAGCAACAACGATCATAAATGGTAGATTTATTTCATTAATAGCATTAATAATTTGTTCTATTTTCCAAATTTTAGTTTGATTTGAAAATACTATTAAACAATATCCTTTTTTATAAAATTTTTCTAAAATTTCGGGAATACTGGGATTTAACCATTGCCAATCATTAATATCTTTAGGAAAAGTTCCATTAGATTTTGGTTTTACAAGTGTCCAATCATAATCTAAAGCACAAATTTTGTTTCTAAATCTGAATTTATTAATTTTAAATATTTGAATAGGAGACATATTTACTTATATTTAATAAAAAAATAAAGATAATCAAATTTTGTTGAAAAATAAAAAATTGATAAAATGAATTATATTTAAAAATATATTATTATTTAGATATATAACAAATATATAACAAAAATGGAGTGTAATATTTGTTGTTCTGAAACAACGAAATCATTTTTTGTGTGTAAGAATAAGGAATGTCAAATGAAGACATGTTGTGTTGAATGTCTAAAAAGATATTTACTAACAAAATCATCAGAACCTCATTGTATGTCTTGTCGTATAGAAATTCCGACAACTGATTTTATAGTATTATTTTCTAGAAATTGGCGATTAGGGGTATATAAAGAACATTGTAAAAATATATTATGGGCAAAGGAACAGTCACGTATGGGAGAAGCTTTAGCAATTATAGATAGAGATACAAAATTAAACAAAGTTAAAGAAAAAATAGATAAAGTAAATAAAGAGATATATAACTTAGAAAATAAAATTAATTTAATAAAACAAGAAATACTAAAAAATAAAGATAACAAATTATTTAAATCAGAAGATTATTTGAAATTAGGTTCTAAATCTAATAGTTATTATGAAAAAATAAGTTTATTAAAAAAAGAAAAACTTAAATATTTTAGTGAAAGAAGGGAGATTCAAAATAGATATTATCAAAATAATCCATTACATAGTAGACAAGTAAAAACGCCAACAATAAATTTATACAAATATAAATGTCCGGATAGTATATGTAATGGTTCTTTAAATGATGAATATAATTGTGTGTCTTGTCAAAAAAAATATTGTAAAGATTGTTTTGAAATTTTAAACGAAAATCATGAATGTAATGAAGATTTAAAAGCAACAGTTTTACAAATAAAAAAAGAAGCTAAACCATGTCCTAATTGTGGAACTATGATATCGAAAATAAGTGGTTGTTCACAATTATTTTGTACTAATATAAATTGTGGGACAGCTTTTAATTGGAATACAGGTGAAATAGAGAAAGGTATAATTCATAATCCAGAAGCATATGGTTATTATGCAAGAAATCCTGAAGCCCGGGAAGCTTATTTAAACAGAATAAATAATATTAATGACACTGAACAAGGAAATTGTGCAAGAGAAAATAGAGTAACTCAATTACAAATATCTAGAAAAATTAATGAATTAAATCTCCCTATTAAAGAGGGAGATTATTTTTCAGATATAATCAGAAATTTATATAATTTTAGATTTTATAGATATGATTTATTTAATGACAGAGAGAATTTAAATTTAGATTTAAGATTAAGATATTGTAAAAATTTAATTGACGAAAAATCATTCAAAAAAACATTACATATGAGGTATAAAAAAAAGGAAAAAAGACGAATCGAAAAAGATATATTATTAACAACAACATATGTATTAAATGATCTTTTGCAATTAGTATTAGTGTGTAAAACACCAGAAGAATTACTACAATTAAAAGATAGAGAATTTAAAGAAATAATAAAATATACTAATGATGAATTAGAAAAAAATGCGAATTATTTTGGTAACAAACCATTACTAATTGATAAATATTTTTATATTCGCTAAAAAAATAAAAATAAATTTTTTATGTTTTTTTTACAAACTTCTATATTGTTTTGTACAATTATTTAAGTCCAGCAGATTATCTTATTTGTCTTCTTAGTAATTATTAGATTAGTCACATATTGCATGTCCTTTATAATCTTGGCATTCTTGATATCCTTCATCAGAATATTATGGTTATTGAGACTATAATAAGATACAATCTCTGTGGAATAGTAGTTAATTATCTTATTTTCATATGGAAAAAATATCTCAAAAAACCCAGTAGCCATATTGGGAAAGATTGGATGTGGTATGATTTTAATCATTTCACCATATTTCGAGGTTCCATTATACATTTGAATCATAACCCAATCTCCTGGCATAATACCTGGAAATTTTTTCAAATACAAGGGGTCCTTTCCACAATTTTCCTTAAGAGCTCTAATAGTCATCTCCAATTTTGCAGAAGTCATTATTATTTTTTATATGGTTTTCAGACCAGAAAGATATAATAGAAATTTTTTCTATCTCTTATCAAATTTTCTAAAAAGGAGGTATATAAAAAAAATAAAACTAATTTTTATTTTGTTTTTGTATTTTTGTTTTGTATGAACATCTATTCCCAGAAAAGCGCCTTATCAACCTTCTTGGAAATCACCAGATTGGTTACATATTGCATGTCCTTTGCGATCTGGACGTTCTTGATGCTCTCGAGCAGCTCTGTGTGGGCTGTTTGACTGTAGTGGGACCAGATCTCAATCGGAGAGCAGTGGACAATCCTATTCTCATCTGACACGAAAATATCATATGTCTCCGCCACGTCATCTGGGTAGTAAGGGTCTGGTATGATAGCACGAACTTCACCATAGTACGACACCCAAGAGTTGGGTGCTTGTATCATGACCCAGTCTCCTGGTACAATCTCTGGAAGTCCTTGCATGTAGAGGGGTGTTTCTCCACAGGTTTCCTCAAGAATCTTGATAGTCATTTCAGTCTTGGCAGAAAGAGAAGTCATTCTTGCTTTGTTGTTTGGTATCGTTATTAGGACCAGGTAGGAGATAATAGTAACCTTTCCTATCTGTTGTCAAATTTTCTTAAAAAGGGTATATTTTATCAAAAAAGAAATAGCAAAATAAATAAAGTGTTATGATTATTTAATACGATTTAATAGAAGGTTATATCTTCACATTCATAATACACCTCATTTGATTAATTAATAATTTTTGGAAATTTATTGTAAAATAAATCAATAAATTTTTTATACTTAAGGAGCGAAAACTACTTAAAGATAATTTACACCTTAGTTTATATAATAAGATATAAAAATGAAATTGTGCGAATTCGAAAATTGTAAAAAAATAGCAAGTTATGCTTTATATTTTAATAAACCTATCTTATGTAAAGAGCATAAAAAAGATGATATGAAAACTAAAACTTGTATTTGTGTATGTGGTAGTTCTAGTCCTTCATTTGGATTAAAAACTGATGAAAGACCTTCTTGCTGCTCAAAATGTAGGAATCCCGAAATGATCGATTTAAAACACAAAAAATGTGTTTGTGGAAAACATAATCCTGCATTTGGATTAGAAGGGGACAATATAGCAACTTGTTGCTCTGAATGTAAAACACCAGAAATGATAAATATTGTAAGTAAAAAGTGTAAATGTAAAAAATCAACAGGACCTAGTTTTGGTTTACCAGAAGATACAATACCAACATGTTGTTCTGAATGTAGAACACTAGAAATGATAGATATTAAACATAAAAAATGTATTTGTGGAAAATCATCTGCGGCATTTGGTTTAGAAGGAGATAAAATAGCTAGTTGTTGTTCAGAATGTAGAACTTCAGAAATGATTAATCTAAAAAATAAAAAGTGTATTTGTGGAAAAGCAATACCTTACTTTGGTCTAGTTACTGACAAAATGCCAACTTGTTGTAAAGAATGCAGATCAAATGATATGATTAATATAAAAGATAAAAGATGCATTTGTGGTAAATCGTGTCCTTATTTTGGTTTAGAAGGAGATAAAATAGCAACATGTTGTAAAGAATGTAAATCTGATAAAATGATTAATATAAAAGATAAAAAATGTTTTTGTGGTAAAGCAATACCCATTTATGGTTTAGAAGAAGGTAAAATAGCAACTTGTTGTAAAGAATGTAAAACCGATGAAATGATTAATATAAAACATAAAAAATGTAAGTCAAATTATCTAGAAAATGGAAAATCTTTTTATTGTGAAACTCAAGCTAATAAAAAATACAAAGGATATTGTTCACGTTGTTATGCATATCATTTTCCTAATGACCCTTTAACATTTCAGATTAGATGTAAAACAAAAGAACTAGCAGTTAGAGATTATATAAATGCTAATTTCTCTGGATTTCAACATGATAAATCTTTATGGATAGGAGGATGTGATTGTACTCATAAAAGACGAATAGATCATAGAAAATTAATTGGAAATACTTTACTATGTATAGAAACAGATGAGGAACAACATAAGAGATATAATAAAGATGATGAAGAAATTCGTTATGATGATTTAATGATGCTTCATGGGGGTAAATTTATATTTATAAGATTTAATCCAGATAAATATAAAGAAAAAGGAAAAAATAAAAATCCAATGATAGCAACTAGGCTTCCTATTTTGAAAGAAGAAATTAATAATCAAATTAAAAGAATTGAAAATGAAGAAAATATAGAATTATTAGAAGAAATTTTTATGTATTATGATAATTAATATTTTTAATAGGTAATATCTACTAATAAATTTTTCCATACACTCTAGGTGATGGTATTACATCCTTTATGTTAGCCATTCCTGTTACTAACATTACTAGTCTTTCAAAACCACATCCAAAACCGCCATGTTCCACCGTTCCATATCGTCTCAAGTTCAAGTAATCTTTATAAGCATCTAAATCCATTTTAAGATCTACCATTCTATTTTTTAATTTATTATAATCTTCTTCTCTGATGGAACCTCCTATTAATTCACCAATACCTGGTACTAAAATATCCATAGCTTGAACAGTTTCATTATTATCATTTATTTTCATATAAAATGGTTTTATTAAAACCGGAAAATTATATAATATAACAGGTTTATTGAACATCTTTTCGCAAAGGAATTTCTCATGTTCTGAATTTAAATCTATTCCCCATACAACCTTATTTTCAAATGATTCTTTTGAGTCTATTAAAAGATTGATGGCATCTGTATATGATAATCTTTTGAAATCGGTTGTAATAATTTGTGTAAGTCTATTAATGCACTCATTATCAACACGTTTTTCTAAAAATTGCATATCTTCTAAATTATTTTCAAGGATATATTTAATACAAAATTTTATGTATGCTTCTGAAAAGTTCATAAGTTCATCTAAATCAACAAAACAAATCTCTGCTTCAATCATCCAAAATTCTGCTAAATGTCTAGTTGTTAAAGATTTTTCTGCCCTGAACGTTGGGCCAAAACAGTATACTTTAGATAAAGCGCAAGCAAAACTCTCGAGATCCAATTGACCAGATACAGTTAAATAAGAATTATAATTTTGAAAAAATGGTTTACTATTATCAGTCGTAACTTTAAACATTTGACCGGCTCCTTCCGCATCATGATTTGTAATTATAGGTGTATTAATATATTGGAAATCTCTATCTTGAAAAAATTGATGTGTTGAAACTGATAAAGAATTTCTAATTCTATTAATTACACCAAAAATATTAGTCCTTGGTCGAAGTGAAATATGTTCACGTAAATACTCTAAAGACATTTTATTTTTTGACAGAGGGTAATCACTTTCACAACAATGAAAATGTTGTATTTCAGTTACATTAATTTCACAAGATTGTTTAGAGGTTTCTGGGGGTTTTACTAATATTCCGACTACTTTTATAGATGAACCAGTTAATGTTATTCCTTTATAAATTTCATCTTCTATTAAATTTTTTTGAATAATTAATTGAATACCACTATTGCAAGATCCATCAACTAAATCAATAAAAGTAATATTTCCACCATTTGCTTTTCTGCCAGAACGCACCCACCCTCCAATTTTTATACTAGAATCTATTAAATATTCATAATCTAATAAAATTGATTTTATAGAATTCATTAAATTTTATAAAATAATATTAATAACTATGTTTTAAGTATTAATTTATTATTTCATAAATTTCATTAATATTGATAAAATTTGATAATAATTATAATAGATATAATTATCAGCTTTAATATAATATTTAGATAGAAAAATGAAGTTTAACATTGGATCAGTTATAAACAGGATTCTTGTTTTACAAAATAATTATACTAAAAATATAGATATGTATAAAGAAAAAACAATGTTTAATATTAAACAACTAAATAATTATTTGAAAGAAAAAGATTATAAACATTATGATAGAATATATGATGATCTAGGTATTGCATATATAGCTTATTCAGATTAAAAATATATAAAGATAAATTATATAATTTGATAAATCTAGAATGATAAAAATATTTTTTATATTTTTTTATTTAATACAAATAATTACTTCATTTAATGTATCAAATATAAAAGTAAATATTATTAGTTCTAAAAACGTAATAAACTTTTTAGTTGCTTATGAACTTAGAAGTTTAGACTATGAAAAAGAAAATAAAATAAAAAGGAATAAATTACAGAGACTCATAAATATTGAACATGACAAGAGTTTTAACGAAATTAAAAATCAAGATAAAAATATTTTGACCGCAATTTGTTCTTATAAACGAGAAGATGCATTGGATGAACCAGTATATTTAGTTCATCATCAAGGTAATTTTGTTAGGATAGTTCCATTATGGAATTTTTATTTTAGTGAAATAATGGCTCCTTTTGATCCCGAAGACGCTGTGGAAGCTTGTCAAAAATATAATTTTCCAGATAAGATAAGTAATATAAAAAAAATTTATACTATTTATAGATTTAGTCAATTAATTCAAGTATCAAGGTCTCTACAATAAAATTTGAAAGTTTATAGAATGTTTATTTATTCATAAACACTTGATCTATTGAAAAGTAAAATGAAAGTTAAAATGTTATTTTTACAAATATTTTGTACATCTGTCAGATTATTTTCATTAATTATACGAAATGACTTCAACCATAGAACAAGATTATCATATTATTCTCAGTTAAAAAACAAAAATAATCTATTAATATTTAATAATATAATGAAAAAAAAAACTAATAATGTTAATCCAGGATATAAGCTTTTTATCGATACTGAAACAAACGGTTTACCAATAACAAAAGGTTTTAATAATTATAATCACCCTAAAGAATTAAGATTTTATGATAATTCAAGATTAATTGAGATAGCATATATAATTTATAATGATGAAGGAAAAAAAATAAAAGAAGTAGAAAATTTGATAATTCCTGATGGATTTAAAATAACAAATTCAAAAATTCATGGAATCACAGAAGAAAATTGCAAAAAAAATGGTAAAAATATAGACATTATTTTAAATGAGTTAATGAAAGATTTAAATAATGTTGATACAATAATTGCACATAATACATTATTTGATATTCATATAATATTAGCAGAATGTTTTCGCTCTAAAAAATATGATTTAATAGATAATATTCAAAAAAAAAATAAGGAAGATACAATGAGAATAGGGAAAGATTTTATGAAAATAGAAAAATATCCAAAATTAACTGAATTATATGAATATTTATATAAAACAAAAATTCAGCAGGATCATCGTGCGTTATCAGATGTAGTATATTGTGCAAAATGTTATTATAAAATGAAAATTATAAATTAAATAAATAAATTAAATAAATAAAATAAAATATATAAAATAAGATTTATAAATATTTGTATATGTATATTATTATAATATTTTTTTTTAACAATGGCATACTGTTTTTATAGAAATAAAAATAAGTATAAAACTCTGAAAAAAAAAGATCAAATAAGTTCTAAAATAAAAGAATCAAAAGAATTTAAAAAAGTACAATTTAATACAAATATAAAAGTATTTATAATTCCTCGTGTAAGATCACAGGATTCTCTAACAAGAAGTTTATTATGGTATAATTATGAAGAATTAAATAAATTTTATTATGATAAAAAGAGGGAATTAATATTTGAGGATTTGCAATTAAAAACATTAAAATTAAGTAAAAAAAATAAATCAGAAACAAATATACAAGCTTCAAAAATAAATACATATAAACGTTCAAGATCAAATACAATATAATATTTGAAAATTATATAATAATAATAATAAGTATGTTTATAAATTCGATAAAATTAAAGAGAGAATTAGAAGAATTAAAACAAGAAAATAATAATATTAAAATTAATGCAAATACATTATTAGTAAGTCTATTAAATGATATAGATAGAATTAAAGAGAAAAATCAATTATTAAAACAGAAAAATATTAATCTTAAAGATGAAATAAAGGTTTTTAAAGAAGAAAATGAACAATTATTACTTAATTTACAGAATTTACAAGAAAATAAAATTAAAATTCCCAAATATATTCAGAATGTGATAAAAGAATTATATTTGAAATCTGATATAATTTATGATTGTCCGATATGTTTTGATGAAATAATTAACGATAATTTAATTATCACTGATTGTGGGCATTTTTATTGTTCTAATTGTTTTATAAAATTAGACAAGTGTTTAACCTGTAATTATAATTTTATACTAAAATTATAATCTTCAAGCATCTAATTAATCCAATTAATATGTTTATTAGTTTTATTTTTTATGATAATATTTGTAATCTTAAACATATCTCTTTTTATAAGATTAATTTTTATTTGTTCTAATTTATTATATAATTGTGTTTGATAATTTATTATATTTTTAATTTCAATATCAGAAATATATGATAATATTTCATAATTATCTTCTGTAATATTTATTAATTGATTAGTTTCTAAGCATTGAACAATTAAAGTGATAGGTTGATTAAATAAATTATCATGTATAATTTTATTTACAACTATACCATAATTATAAGTCATTTTTCCATATTTACTAATTATTAATATCCAATAATTAATTTGTATATCTTCAAAAATATAGTTAACAACTCCTATATTATTATATAATTTTTGATTAATATATTTTATCAATGTTTTATATATTTTTGGATATTTTATTAACTGATTATACTTAGAAGATTCTAAAATAAATGCTTGTAAACAAAATTTGGCATTAATCATAGATGATTGTATAAATGCAAGTCTGTTACTATGATATATTTTATTATTATGAATATTTATCATAAACACGCTTAACTATAAGAAAGATTGATTTAATCAAATTTTATCATATTTACTATAATTTGCATAATTATAGTATAAAAAATAATTATAATCTCATAAATTTTTATATTGTAATTTACAATACATAATATATTTTCTGTGCTGGATATTATAAATAAATAATATATAAATTTTATTAAAAATGTTTATTAAACAATTACTTTTTTGGTATTTTTATTTAGGATATATAATTGGATTATTTATTGGTTATTTAATATTTAATAGTTATTTTATTGATTTACAAAATAATACTAATATTAATTCTAATAATATTTTATTATTAGAATAAATTAAATATAATAAATTTTTTTATTATTTTTTCCCTATATTTAATGTATTAAGTAGTAATTTATTTTCTTCTTCTTTAATTTTATTTTCTTGTTTAATTTTTATTAACATAATTTCTATAGCATTTTCTAAAAATTTTCTAAATTTATGACGAATAGTTTTATTAGGAGCATTTATAGCTATAAATGCTAAATTTGCAAATGAGGTTGTATTCCAATAATAAATAGAAGATTTTAATTCGGATTGTGACATATTACAAATTTCTAATTGTTCTAAACACCATTTTTCATCTTTACAAGAATTATATGTTATAGAATCAGCAAATTTTGCTTGATTTTTGATGGACATGTGTATAATTTCGTTAATTTTTGGATATATATTTATATCTATAATTTCTTTATCATTTTTATCTAAACTCTTTATAATATCTATTTTAGTTTTAAATTTTTCTAAATTTTTTATTAGATTAATATGCATAATTTATCATAATTTTATCATAATCATTATTTTTATCTTTAAATATTTTTAATCTTTAGCGCTTGAAAATTTTAAATGGAATTAAATTTTTATATATATATTATTATAGCAATATATACTATAATTATCTAAATATAAACTAAATTTTAGTAAATTATACCATGTGTATTTTTCCACTCATTAAACATAGTTATTATATTATTTTTAACATTATCTTCGCAAAATGTTATTTTAACTAAATTTTTATCTTCAAAATTTACATCATTAAAACCAAAATCAGCAGCAACAAATTTATCAGCACAAGCAATAACGTCCTTTATTCCTGCCCATTTTAATGCCGCAAAACATAAAGGACAAGGTTCTGAAGTTGTTATTAAAATACAACCTTTCAAACTATGATTATTTAAATATTTACAGGCTTTTTTAATAGCATTTATTTCGGCATGACAAGTAGGATCGTTTTCTTTCAAAACTGTGTTATGACCTCTTGCTATTATATTATCATCTTTTATTATTAAAGCTCCAAAAGGTCCACCTTCACCATTTTGATAACCTGTAATTGCTTCAGTAATTGCTTCCTGAATATAATTATTCATTTTAATTATATAAATATTTTATAATATATATTTATAAAATGTTATTATTAATTATTTTGGTAATTTTAATTTTAATAATTTTAATGCTAAATAGTAATAATAAAACATCATCTTCACCACCAAAAACATCTTCATCACCAAAAACATCTTCACCACCAAAAACATCTTTACCACCAAAAACATCTTCACCACCAAAAACATCTTCACTACCAAAAACATCTTCACTACCAAAAACATCTTCACTACCAAAAACATCTTCATTATCAAAAAATACACCGGATATACCGAATATACTACAACAAAATACTCAAAACTCTGAAATATTAAAGATATTTTGGAAAGAAAAATTAGAATCTTGGAAGGAAGGTAAAGATATACCAAATATTAAAGAAAATATATATTTTGAATGTTCTCCGATTTATGTAGATCAAATTAATAATGGTATATATATTGAAAAACATATTAAAGATACTGAATCAAAAATACATACATTATCAGATTATAATGCATTTAAAGATAAAATGAAAAATTTAGATAATAATGTTAATTTTACATCATTTAATAATCCTAAAAAAGACTGCATATTGGTAAGTCCTTCAATAAAAAAATATAGAGATAAAGAGTTTGCGAATCTAGATTTATTTTATAAAAATTCTAGTAAACAAGATAGAAAAGACTTATGGAAAAAAGTTGCAGAAACAGCAGAAGAATTTATGAAAAAAAATAAAAAAGTTTGGATAAGTACTGATGGTACAGGTGTAGCATGGTTACATATTAGAATATGTAATAATCCAAAATATTATAAGGATAATGAATTAAAAAATATGTAAAATATTTATTTTATGGTGATTTACATAATGGCATAACTTCTGTATCAAATTTTCCTTTGACATTCCCTGGTGTACAATAATAACATACTACTATAGCAGTATTTGTATTTGTATCTTTATCTTCACATACTTCTAACCCACATCCGAGATATTGAGTATCATTCCATACTACTTGTGTAAAAGTTCCGGAATCAAGTGAAAATTGTGGATTATTATAATCATAATGTATATAACCATTATACCAAGCATTAATACAATTTGTAGCAATTTCAGTTTTGTTAAAATCTTGTGGTAAATAAGAAGCCATATAATAGTTTTCACCATACTTTATTTCTGCAACAATTAATTCATTTTTAGGACATAGATATTTAGCATAATCTGATGCGGATTGTGCTATATCACAGTCCCATTCTAAATGAGGGACACAATGTAAATCTCTATAATCATTATGTAATGTTAATATTTGGTGCTCCCATTTTTTTTTATAACACTTATTATCGTCATTTGCATAACTATTAGATAATTCTAATAAGAAGAATAAGAGTATAGTGATTAGTATCATATTTATATAATATATTATATTGTAATATTTTATTTTTAAATGATTTTTTTTTGATATTAAAAATATAATTATTTAATATAATGTAAAATTTATGATAACTAAATTATTAAAAAAAAACATAGGTATATGAATCAAGAAAATTTTCACTTAAATTCATATAAGATTTTACACCTGTTTTTAAATAAATGGGACATTTTATAATATATATTGATTCAATAAAAAATGATATTAATTTAGAAGAGTTTATATAGAAAATAATGGAATTAATTGATAATAAAATAGATTATGAATTATGTAAAATTATTTATTGATTTATACTTAAAGACCGATATTTACTTAAAGCTAACGTACAATGTATATATGTGAAATAATAATATTTCACAGGAACACTTATCAGGAATTTTGATAGGAACATAAAGCATCTGTGATTGAGCGGTCGAAAATGACGGTTTTAAGCACCGTTCCTCTTAATGAGGGCGTGGGTTCGAATCCCACCGGATGCATTTATTTTTACTTTTATATTTAATATAGTTGTGTTAAATATAAATACTCATAGTTCGAATACAATATTATCTATAGATTTTAACCTGCTTTTTTCAGGACATTTTAAAAATAAATTATTTTTTTATATTTAAAGAAATCGCAAGTTAAAAAACTATATAAAGATAACTTCATATATATTATAAAAACATTAAAAATGGCAAATACTCTTATAGACTTAAATAATAACAAATTAACCTTTGATAATAAGATTATAACTATAATAAATATACAGAATGATTTATGGTTTAAAGGTAATGACGTTGCTAAACTATTAGGATATTCTGACCCTAAAAGAGCAATACAGCACCATATAAATAAAGATAAATATAAATTGACTTATGAAAATATTATTAAAAAGAGGGGCACAGAATCATCCCCCCCTCTTTCATATAACGAGAAAAATTCAATATTTATAAATGAAAGTGGTTTATATAAATTAATTTTTAAATCAACATTAAAAATTGCGGAAGATTTTCAAGAATGGATACAAGACGATGTATTACCACAAATTCGAAAGACTGGTAGTTATTCAATACAATCTGATAGAAAATTATTAGAAACAAATTTCTGGAATGACAATAATATTTTAGAATATAATGATAAAAATGTTATTTATATTGGATATATTGGGATTCATAATAACGAACAATTATTTAAATTTGGTATATCAGAACAAATATATGTTAGAGAATTCGAACAGCACAGAAAAACTTTTGATATATTTAAAATGGTTAATATTGAAATTTGTGATAATAAAAGATATGTAGAATCAGCATTTAAAAAACAATTAAGTAGTCTCGGTTTATTAAGAAAACAAGAATTTAATAGTAAAAATCAAACTGAATTATTTACAATTACTCCTCAATATGAGTTAGATAAAATAATTAATTTACTAAGAGAATGTATCGAACAAAATCCATTACCGATTGTAAAAGAATTAAAATCAGAACTTATAAATGTTAATACAGAATTAAATAAACTTAAAGCAGAATTAGAAAAAATTATAAATGAAAATAAAGATTTTAAAATAAAAGTAGAAGAAATAGAAAATAATAAAAGAAAACATATTGAAGAAAGGCAAGTAAATTTTTCTATACTAGTTGAAAAAGAAAGAAAGAATATAAATAAATACAAAGAAATTAAAGAAATTATTAAAAAAAAAGAGGAAAGTAAGAATGCTGAGGTACAAAATGAAATAATAGATAAGAAACAAATTTCAAAACAGAATAAGTGTGTAGATTGTGGTACAGATATAAGAAAAAAAGCAAAACGATGTTTAGATTGTTATAACAAAGAGAGATTAATAATTAAAGATAGACCAAGTTATGAACAATTAATTATTGATGTAAAAGAATTAAACTTTACAGGAACAGCCGCTAAATATAATGTATCTGATAATGCTATTAGAAAGTGGATAAAAAAATATGAAATACAAAAATCTGAGGAAGAAAAAATACTTAAGAAAAAAAATATTCAAAAACCTTCATATATTGAATTAATGAATACTATACAGAGCAATAAAAATAATATAAAAGAAACATCTGTTAAATATGAAGTAGATCCATCAACTATTCACGAATGGAGAAGAAATTATGAAAAAAATATGTCTGAAGAAGATAAAATAATAATTACAAATTCTAAACCAACTTATGAAGAATTAATGTATACAATTAAACATACTAAATCTATTAGAGAAGTGGCTAAAAAATATGATGTATATCCAACAACTATTTATAAATGGAAAAAAAAATATGAAGAGGAAACGACATAATACATATTCCACCTTTCAACCTAAAATAAATCATCAATTAACTTAGGCATTAATTTAAATTTACTAGATTTAAAGGTTAAAAAAACTAGTTTTGATAGGGATTAAAATGATTAATGGTAATGCACCTTTCAAATTAAAATAAATATTCAATAAATCTAGGAAATAATAAAAATCAACTAGATTACACCCTTTGGGAGCAAGCAAAGCTTGAAAGGTAAAAATAAAATAAATTAATAGGGTTTTAAGGATACGATTATTTTTACTTTTTATCTAATATTTTACTATTGAATAAAATTTATATTAAATTATCATAAATTTAACATATGGTTCGAATCCGCTATAGATTTTGACCTCCATTTTTAAGAGCAAATTTTTTTTAATATTTTTATGTGTTGATTATTACACCTATTTTGAAATAAATGGGACAGTAAGACCCATTAAAAACAGGATTATAAGGAGATAAAACTCCTTACTGTAATAACAATCACCTCTTACCATTAAGCAGGTTTTGAAAACTACATTATCACCTCTCTATCTCCTTCTAAAGGGGTTGTAGTCAGTTAGCAAGTATATTTAATACTGCTGTTACCTAATAATTAGTATGGCTTTATAGTATAATGTAATACCATTCTATTATATTTTCTGCGTTAGCATTAAGACTGGTTTATACTATAAGAACTAATTATAGGGAACAATAAATTAGTTATTTTGATAACATTCATATTGTTAATTTATAATTTGATTATTAGCTTTATATAGTTTTTTATATTTAAAGAATTTATTATAAAAATGTCCCATTTATTTCAAAACAGGTGTAAT
>JACCDX010053979.1_pt1 | contig 27742 bp, 24 predicted proteins | sample 7449681 | NCBI WGS metagenome assembly JACCDX01 (sample SAMN15323450, study PRJNA562643) | freshwater metagenome | isolation source: river surface water | place: USA:Blue River Watershed | collected 2017-08-18
AGCGATTGGAAGAATCCATTGACAAGGCCCAAGAACGCCTGGATGTAGAAGAAGCCAAGAGTCCAGAACTCCGTTTTGCCATGGATATTGTCGAGCAGTTTCTTCGGAGAAAGCGGCGAGTCTGTTATGGAGGCACCGCGATGAACGCCCAACTCCCTCCCGATCTCCAGTTTTACACCACGGAGAGAGATTTGCCCGACTATGATTTTTTTACACCCGAGATTGACCGTGACACAGAAGAGTTGGTCCGTGATTTAAAACGGGCGGGCTTTGAGGATGTCGCAAATCGCGTGGGAATGCACGACGGTACGAAGAAAATTCTCGTGAATTACGTTGCGGTTGCGGACATTAGTGAGATGGACCGCGATATTTTTGACATCATTCAGCGACGAGCTGTGATTTTGAAAGGAATCTATTACACAGACCCTGATGTTCTCCGAATGATGATGTATTTGGAGCTCAGTCGCCCGAAAGGCGAAGTGTCTCGGTGGTCCAAAGTGTTTGAGCGCCTGTCACTCATAAACAGCGTATTTCCGATGGAAAAGTGCGAGAAGGAGCAGCGAAAACCGAAGCAGATTCCATTTGAGATTCGCGACATGATTCACAATTTCGTCATTGAAAATCGTCGTGTACTGGCAGGCGCTCGCCTTGAGAAGGTGTACTACAAATCTCTTCGGTCCAGAAAACCACAGGAGTGGGAGACTCGCGAAGGGGGTGCGGTTGTTTTCTTCAGTCCCGACATCAAGAAAGATTCGCTGGACTTGCGCCAGAAACTCGGATTTCGTGGAATTGAAATTGAGTATTACAAGGCGAAGGGAGAAATTGTACCCCCGCGCCTTGTGTTGAAATTTTTCAAAGTTCCAGTGGTTCTTTTAATTGAGAATACGGCATGCCATTCCTACAATACGCTGAAAGAGAAAAAGACAGGAAAGACTGTGTTTATTGCGAGTTTGGAGACTCTCATTACACTGTATCTATCGTTGGCGATATTCACGAATGATGAAGAGGATATTTTCGGATTCTCACTCATGTGCGCGGTCCAGAGATTTATTGATGTGAACGCACAACTTCAGCGGGCGAAGACGATTCGCCAGTTTCCCCCTTTTCCTCTGGAGTGCCAAGGGTATCAGAAAGGATATCCGACGTTGCTGCGCGAGAAGGTGAAACGCATCGCTGATGAGAAGGCGGCTGCGAAGCTCCGTATGTTGCTCGACAAAAATCGCAAGACGAAACGTGCGACGACGAATCGGAAACCTCAGAATAAGACGATAAAAAACAAGGAGAAGACAGGATGAGCGAGTATCTTCGCGTGAAACAACTACAAGAACAGCAGAGGCGGTGTGATGCCACTGCTGCTCTTGGTCGGGCTCGGAACCTGTACGGCACAGGGACGTGTTGTGCCGCTCCGCCGTCGCAGAATACACAAGTCCAATTGGAGAGTCAGTATTTGACGGCTCGCGTAAGCTCCTGTACGGCATTTGTTCGTGCTCCACCTATGCCTGAGAGTGCCCGCATTGCTGCCTTGATTCAGAATGTGGTGTACGAATCCACGAATCCCATGAACCCTGTGACTCGTTTTAGTCAATATGCGAGATTCTTTCCTGCTCCTTGCCCTCCTCCCGATACTCTCATTGTAAATGCCTTTTTGCCAAAGGCGTCGACGGCTTGCCAGCTTCCCAATACACCCCTCAATCCTGTGCTTCCTGCTTAATTTCCTCAGTTTACGGAACAAAAAAATCCTCTTAGTAGAATGCCTCCTACAAATTACGATGCCTCAGAATTAACTCGCCGTCGCAATGCGGCTACTCTCGCAGGATACAACACAAGTCTCCAGGCCTATCGCAACACCGTCAACATCAACACGAGCCGCAGCGAGCAGACTCAGTTTCAGGTTCTCTCCGTTGTGACTCAGCGTCAGATGGGCGGTTGCTATTGCAGCGACATTAACTTCTACCGTCGCAATGTTGGAGCGACTTGTGGGGGCAATTGCTAAAAAAGGATAGGGGATTGTTGTCTTTTGTTTTTAGGGAGTTCTGAATTCACATTTCGCAAGCGGTCTTGCGTCAGATTTGAATTTTACGCCTTCTTCGCAGCCACCTTCTTCACCACCGTCTTCGTCGTCACGACCTTCTTGGGGACCTCAACGGGCGGCATGTCATCTGCGTCGTCATCGTCGACCTCTGCGGGGGCAGGAGCAGGAGCTGCCTTCGCAGGAGTTGCCTTGACAGGCACAGGGGCAGGTGCGGGCGCACTGAAGACCTCCTCATCGTCCACCTCCTCGTCATCATCAGCGAGGCTCTGGAACGCATTCGCAGACGGCTTCACGGGCGCAGGAGCCGCCGCCACGGCACGAGGCGCAGGCGCCTCCTCACCACCCGCAGAGCCATCATCAATGAAGGCGAAGCCGCGGATGCTGTCAGGGACCTTGTCCGCACGAATCTGGACGGCCTTCCAGGAGAGGCCGAACTTGGTGCCCGCAAACCAGACACCCGTGCACTGAATCAGAGCCGTGATGTGGGCGCCCTTCACGAGAATGTCCTCCATAGGAATATCCGTCATCGGACGCTTCTTGTCATCGTAGACGTGGGTCTCGAACTTGCCGTCGCGCTGCTTGAGGGCAATCTTGAGAGTGGGAGGATACGGCTTGGGATTGCCATCCGCATCCTTGGAGAAGCGAACGCAGGGAGTGTAGAACTCCGTGATAATCTCGCGACTCATATCCTTCTTGAACCAGAGCTTGGAATTCTTGATACCCTCCTGAATCATGAACTCATCGAGCGCACAGAATGCGTCGTAAATCACCTTCACCTTGGGGTTCTCACCCTCGTAGCCACGAAGAGAGACATCTACGGAGTACTTCTTCGGACCGGCCTTGTCAAAGACACTCATGCCATACGGAATGGGAAGAGAACCAACCTGCATCGTGAGGCTGCGACCATCGTAGTTGAGGTAGGCCTGCTTCGCATTGCTCGGCAGAAGCTTGGGGGGAGAGATGGAGATGTTGGAAACGTCGAAAGAAGCGGGAGACACGACAGCACTAGACATATTGCTTGAACTACCTGGAACGGCGGCGGGCGGCGGTGTCAATTTTTGGAGGCGGCCGTTTGATTTTTTGGCCTGCCTCTTTTATAAAAGGAGAAATAGAGGGAAAGGGATGAGTAACAGAGGATTAACATCATCGGAACTAACAAAGCAAAGAGTGGATAGCAATATTGCTTATTTTTTCAATAGCATCGAAGTAACAGACCCTGGAAATCGCATCCTTTCAAGGCGTTCGGCAGGAGTACCCTCTTCTGAACTGATAAATCTTCAATCGGCAAGAACAACAATGAATTTAACTCTTTCATCGTTTCAATCCATTTACAACATACAACCTTCACCCGCTTTCTACAAGAAAAACTTTCGCCCTGTTGAAAACCCAGCTGCGAGAACAACGTATACAAGTCCAGCGGCAGCTACCTATACTGTTCCTACAACGACAAATGGATTTCCGGTTTCAGGTGTAAATATGTATCTGTGGGGAGGAGCAGGAGGATTTGGAAATCAGCCGAATGGCTTGGGAGGCGGTGGCGGATTTGTGTCTGGATTTTACAGATGTCGCGGTGGTACAGTTTTGACCTATGTTCTTGGCAGCGCAGGAGTAAACAATCTTCTTGGAGGTGGAGGAGGAAACAGTGGTGCCACAGATGTAAGAGGAGGTGGATTTAGTGCTTTTTTTAATTGTACGTCTACAGCTGCCGCAGCACAAAGCAACGTAATTGCAGTTGCAGGAGGAGGTGGTTCAGGAGGACAACACGCACAAGGTGTAGGAGGCGGAGGAGGGTATCCTGCAGGAGGAAATATCGTTCCGTATGCATCAAACGGTAATGCGACTGGTGGCTCGCAATCAGGACCTGGAGTAGCACCTGGAGGCTGGGGAGATGGTGTTGGTATGTTGGGAGGCTGGGGAGGAGGTGGAGGAGGGTATTTTGGAGGAGGAGCAGCATTCCGAGGAGCAGGAGGAGGTGGTAGCAGTTACATAGGAGGATTCAGTCAAAATGCGTATTGGGAAAACGGTCAAACATCTCCAACCGTGAGCGGCATTGCGAGGCCCGGTGGTTCAGGGCACCCGTATTACCAAGGAACACATGGACTTGCGACAAATAGCAGTTATACAACTGGGCTAATTGTGGTTGTTCCCTGTTATGACGAATGGGATGGAACCTATTCATAAAATATATGCGTGTGAAATAGCAAAGGGGGATGGCAATGTCAGAGGGAGAACGTATTTCGCGCCTCTTGGCTCCAGGTGGACGTTATTTGAGTAATCGACAGACAAAAGATGCGAGTCAACAAACTTATATTAATCAGGTGCGCACGTCTGGACGCACAATTACATCAGACCCTTCTACATGGGGAGGCGTTGCTGGAAAAACAGCAGGCAACACTACAACACAAGCAAGAAATGGAAAAACAGCTTGCGATACAACTGTCTATTTCAATGGGCGGTCCAATTGGAGCGGCTACACAGGAATGATGCAAGCCGCAGCGAAATGTGCCGTTTGTGCGATGCCTGATTATTCTGCGAATGGGAATATCGCGACAGATTTGAGCGGCGGTCCCATCAAGGGTGGCTACGTTGCACCCTGGGCCCCTCTTCGGAATACCGCTCGCACAACCGTCGCAGAACAATGCTCGGCATGTCGCAGGTTTTACTTTCCTGGTGCTGCTCCCTGCTGCGCTTCCAACCCGAAGTACACGACGAATTACATTGACACATTTGATGAGAAATACGGTGAAAATCGCACTGGAAAAGGTCGTTGATATTTTTTCTTGCTAAAATCTAGGTGTCGAGCATGGCAATGTCAGAGGGAGAACGAATCTCACGTCTTTTGGCGCCCGGTGGACGCTTTTTGAGTAACAAACAAACAAGAGATGCGGGAGAACTGACACTTATGCGTCAAGCAAAGGCTGTGCCCCCAAGAACTACAAGGCTTGTTACAGAGCAAGTTCAGTATTTTGAGTACACTGGAGGAGACCAATCATTCACTGTTCCTCTTACTGTTACATCAATGGATGTGTATTTGTGGGGTGCGGGAGGCGGTGGAGGACTCTTTGGGGCTGGAGGTGCGGGTGCGATGCTCCAAGGACGATTGGGCGTAACTCCAGGGGAAGCCCTCACGATTATCGTGGGACAAGCTGGAGACGGCTTGAACCGAAATGAAGCCGATAGAACATACGGTGGTGGTGGTGAAGGTGGTGCAGGAGACCCTCTTTTTAACTCCCGAGGTGGAGGTCGCTCTGCGATTCGCAGAGGCGCAGCAGACATTGTCACTGTTGGTGCGGGTGGCGGTGGTCGCGGAGTGACAGGAGGCAAAGGTGGTATTGTGAATGGATATGCGCCATCTTCAGGAAGTGCGACAGGAGGTACACAGACTGCGGGAGGTAACCTCGGTGGTGCTCTCAATTTGGGTGGTAACTCAACCGCCGACAACAACGGTGGCGGTGGTTCAGGGTACTATGGTGGTGGCGGAGCCCCAGGCCAAGACCAAGCAGGTGCGGGCGGTTCATCCCTCTTTTCAAACATCGGCATCCTTCCAGGACAGAGCGTCATTGGATTTGAGTCCACAGACGGCATCACAGCACCCGCTCGCACGAATCGCTTTTACAGAGGAAGCGTGGGATTCGGCGGTGTCGCAGGCACTGCCTCAGTCCGCGGTGGCACAGGTGGAAATGGACTCGTCGTTCTTGTTTGGTCCACAAGTACGAGCATCCCTGCGGAGACATTCAATACGTTCGAGGCCCAGCTCCTTCGCAAACAGTATTGTGCGATTTGCTCCATGCCTGATTATTCTGCGAATGGGAATATCGCAACAGACTTGAGTGGCGGTCCCATCAAGGGTGGATATGTCGCACCGTGGGCCCCTCTTCGGAATACCGCTCGCACAACCGTCGCAGAACAATGCTCGGCATGTCGCAGTTTCTATTTCCCTGGTGGTGCTCCTTGCTGCGCTTCCAACCCGAAGTACACGACGAATTACATTGACACCTTTGATGACAAATACGGTGAAAATCGTACTGGAAAGCGGCGATAAGGCATTTTTCCCCCATCTTAGGTATTCACAGTATCCGCAACCCACGGATAGGCTTCTGCTGCTTCCTCAGAAACCTGTACGAGGCCCATTAACACATACGTCGCACCGAGAGCTTGACGAGTCTTGTCAACAGAGCGTGTGATGAGATTCACAATGAGATTCAGATTCTGCTTTTGCCACCATTTCAAATTGTGATTCTCGCGAATGACAAAATCGGGCATTCCGCGGAACAGACGTTGCTGTCCGCGTCCATGCGACGGCACGATGGACTCCTTCTCCAGAGAGGAGATTCCGAGACGCCAATCCCAGAGCTCATACATGCCTCTGTAAAAATCGTGATGGTCTTCTAAGGAAAGATTGGTAAACCACGCACATGCGGCACTGTATCCGAGAGCCTCCAGTTTCATGAAGACATCGAGCACTTTCTGATTCCAGATTTGCTCTGGAGTGAGTGTGTCTGATGAACTTAGGTATAAAATAGGATACTTGCGTTTGCGGAGAAACGCAATCCGCTCCCGCACTTTTTGCATAGAGGGCTGAGGAAAGGCCTCTCGTGTATAGGGATTTGTCAAGCCGCGGCCTTCGTTCAACGCATGAGACAAGGAGCGAATGTCAAAAGCCCAGATGTGATTGTGAGTGTCTTTGTAACTGAAAAAATAGAGTTTCGGTATTCTTTGAATGGGTTCCATACTGTAAACTTCCGTCTCATTTTGAGACAATGACCTCACAAAGACAGATGGACCCTGTTTCCGTACAGAAGAGAGTGCGTGGTGAAGTCGCCACCATTTCTGAATCGCCCTCGCACTCAATGTATACTGTCGCGTTGTATAGGTGAATCTTAACTCTGGTGACGCCACATATCTATGCGGACGTTTACAGTGTTTAGCGCAGAAATCCCCATCAATCGCTATGTTCGAGCACTGGACGTCAGGATGACGCTTGCTTTTTACATTCGCACACTTCCGAAAAGGGTTCTCTGCAGTTGTTTCTTCCATGGAATCCACTTCTCTATTCCACGTTCGGGAAATGAGATAGAGTATATAAAAAGGAAATTGACAGCAGAGGCCGCGTTGCATGTCGTTTGCCTATCAAGAGAATGGTTTTTGTTTTGTTCTTTCCTGAGTTCTGGCAAATGGACCAAAAAAAATTTGAACGCAAAAATCAACGGCGGCCTCCAAAAATTGACACGCACAGCTCCCCCGGTAGCGGTTAGTGCGGAAAAATCCTATGCAGAATACCCCGACTTCCAGTATGATGAACGCTTCCACTGCCCCCAAGGTCGCCAAGAAGGTCGCGAAGAAGGAGGTCGCCGCTGAGGCCGCCCCTGCCCCCGTTGTTGCCGCCCCCGCCCCTGCGGCGCCTGCCAAGAAGGCCACCAAGGCCGCGAAGGCCGAGGCTGCTCCTGCCCCTGCTCCCGTCGTGGTTGCCCCTGTCTCTGCGCCCGCCGCCGAGGCTGCCCCTGTTGCGGCCCCTGCGACCACGCTCGACGAGGACATCAAGACCGTGACTGGCAACCTCACCTCCATGCGTGAGACCGTCGCGGCTCTCCTCGGCCAGATCAAGCGCCTCGAGAAGCGCGTCCACCGCGAGATCAAGGATGCTCGCAAGCGCAAGCGCAAGGCGAAGGTTGACGAGAACGGCAATGAGGTCAAGCGCGCCCCCTCCATCTTCGAGCGCCCCACCAAGATTTCCGATGAGCTCTGCCACTTCCTCGGCAAGTCCAAGGGCTCCGAGATGTCTCGCTCTGAGGTCACCAAGGCCGTCAACAACTACGTGAAGGAGAAGGGCCTCAAGAACAAGCACGACATCAAGCCTGATGCGTCCCTCAAGAAGCTCCTCGGCGTTGTCGAGGGCGAGCAGCTCACCTACTTCAACCTCCAGCGCTACCTCAACAAGCACTACCTCAAGGCCCCCGCCACTGCGTAAAGTGGAGCGTGAAGTTCAATACGAAAAAGAAAAGAAAAGAAACTGTGTATAGCTTCTAAAAAGAAAAGAAAAAAGTGTATTTTTGAATGTGTGGAACGCCCGATGATTCTCAGAAGACATTCATTCTGAGAGGAGGGCACCCCTTGAATGGAATTCCAGTGTACCTTGAAGAACCAGAGAGCTCCCCATCCTCTGCGGAGAGGTCAGACAAAGGGGTAATACAGTATTCCGAATGCAATACTCTATCAATGTGTTTTTTGATTGGCGATTCGCAATCGCGGAATCAACTCACACACTGCGAAGTCTAAAGGTGTTTCTTTGAACGAATAGAAGAAGCGTGATGAAAATTGTGATAGTCGGCGCGGGACTGTCTGGATGTACCCTCGCAGAACGATTCGCAGCTCACGGGCACTCGGTTCTTTTGCTGGAAAAACGCGACCACATTGCTGGAAATTGCTACGATTTCCGAAACACCTTAGGAATCTTGGTGAGTCAGTACGGACCCCACTTTTTTCATACATCCTCGGAGCGCGTGTGGAGCTACATTCAGCCCTTTGCGGATTGGGTACCCTACACGCACACCGTCAAAGGAACCTTTGGTGGAAAAACATTTCCCATTCCTGTCAACATTGAAACCGTCAATACACTTCTCGGCACGGCGATTCAAACCGAAGAGGAAATGCGTGCGTTTCTGGATGACATCCAGGTCCCCTGCGCGAATCCGAAGAACTCTGAAGATGTGGCCCTTTCTCGTGTCGGCCACGCCCTTTACAAAATGATTTTTCAAGGCTACACGCAGAAACAATGGGAGAAAGACCCTTCGGAACTCGACCCCGCCGTTCTCGCCCGCATCCCTGTGCGGTACACCTTTGAAGAGAGATATTTCAGTGACAAATACGAGGCTCTTCCGAGGCACGGGTACACAGAATTCTGTGCCGCGATGATTCGCAATCCCCTCATTGAAGTACGGCTCTCCACCTCCTATTCGCCTGAAGTTCACAAAGGCGACCTCGTCTTTTATACGGGCCCCATTGACTTGTATTTTCAGGAAGTTGGCCTGCCGACTCTGGAATACCGCTCTCTGCGGTTTGAAGTGGAAGACCATGAGGTTGAGTTTTTTCAGAAAAGTGCGGTCGTAAACTATACAGACACCGCAGTTCCCTGGACGCGTATTTGTGAATACAAGCATCTTCTGAATCAGGATGCGAGTGGCACGACAATTGTAAAGGAGTATCCGAGTTCCGTGGGAGAACCCTACTATCCGATTCCGTCGGACCGAAACAAGGCCCTCTACGAACACTACAAGCGGCTGGCGGAGGCGGAAGAAAAGAAGGGTGTCTATTTCGTGGGACGGCTCGCCAATTACAAATATTTCAACATGGACCAGGCGATTGAGAACGCCCTCTGTGTCTTTGACAAAGTCTATCCTACACTCTAAGTGCGGCGGGCCTTGCGAGTTTTCCTCCGCTGTTTCTTCTGCTTGCGAGTCCGACCGCCCTTGAGAGGAAGAAACTGTGACGCACCAATCGCTGCCAGAGCCACCAGCATACAGAGACCCGTTGCGGTATTGCAGATTTTTGCGTATCTCTGCTTGTCCTCTCCCACTACAATTTGCGTAACAATCGTCCCAGAGACATCTACAGGAGAGCCCATACGAGTCGCATTGTGAGCGACAATCCGACGAAATCCTGTGGAGTAGCGTCCATGCGGCATGCCAACTCGATTCTCCTCATTTGTATCATTCGCATTCACCATTTCCGCAGCTTCCCGAAGACCTGTGGGGTCTGCGATGAATTTTCCCTTCGGCCAAGCGACCTCTGGGATAGCTTCATTTTCGTTGTTTGAAAAGGCATTGTTGTTGTTTCCTTCAGGAGCCAGCGGGCGTTCATTGTTGTTGTTTGACCGTGTTACGGGGTCAAAGCGAACCGGCATCTCTATTCTGAGTGCGTAAAAAAGGCGGACTTCTCTTCTATACGGAGAGTGGGTGAAGTTCGCCCACTCCAGGTCTCTTAGCTCAGCTGGTCTTAGAGCGCGTGGCTGTTAACCGCGAGGTCCTCGGTTCAATCCCGAGAGAGACCGATATTCTTTTTTGAGCTTGTTCTTCAAGGTCAAAGGAGGAGCAATTCGGCGTGTTTCTCTGCCACCAATTCTGTTGAGGGAGTTGCCTGCGTGAATCGGCACCGTAGACTCGCCACATACTCGCGGCACCCTTCAAAATCCCACAGCTGAGGTTGTCTAGCCTCGAGAATCTCAAGAGACCCATAATGCCGCATGAAGGAGAAGGCGCGCTGGGGCTGGAGTCTCACCTGGGCCGACCCTGTATCCATTCCGCACAGAATTGCCGCATCCTGGAATCCCTTGAACGTCACGTCCTCGCCCCGCAACACGTCCTCCAGCAGAATCTCTTCCCAAGGCCCGTGTGGAGAGGGAATCCAGACTTGGGACACTCCTGCGACCAAGAAATCCATGTCTGTGGAAACAATTGCTTGGATTTTGGATTCACGCCACAGAGCAAAGAGCAAGTCATCCGCCTCTCCTTTCGCCTTGATGCACGGAATTCCCGCAGTCCAGAGGCTGTGTTTGCAGGCGCGACGATTGTCACGGCTCACATGCCATGCCTCTCCCGTGTGAATTCCCTGGATTTTTCGCTCCAACTGGGCTCGTGACCTCGCATCCAACACGTCGCGAGAGTCCTCGGAGTCTAAGAATTGCTTGAGAGCCGTCGCATGGAGAAGAGCAGCAGCACGCTTCTCTTTACGAGCCTCCACTTCCTCCATCTTTGTCTCTGGTGGTTTTCCATCAAAGACAAAGAGAAACTTGTACCCTTGCGTTGTAAACGGCTCCAGGGCTTTTACAATCGCCGCAGAATCGCCGCGGAATTTGTAAAGGATAGAAAGGCCATCCACGCCAATCGCTTTCGGTTCTGCTCCGAGGTCTATTGGATGTCGGTAGGAACGCAAATAGGAATAGAGGCCTTTGACACCCATTGTGGTTTTCTGGGGGTGTGCGTGGAACTCCAAGAACCTCAATTTTAGCTATCCAGGGGGGTTTTGTAGGGTAGTACATTCTCTAAGAATGTCCTCCCCGGAGCCGTAAGACCAAATGCAAAGTTGACTCTTTTTGCACGTTATAATCTTGAAGAGTACGGTCATCCTCGAGCTGTTTACCGGCAAAAATGAGTCGCTGCTGGTCCGGCGGAATTCCTTCGCGGTCCTGAATCTTCTGCTTGATGTTCTCAATCTTGTCTGACGCCTCCACGTCGAGCGTAATCGTCTTGCCAGTTAGCGTTTTTACAAATATCTGGAAGCCCATTGTGTATATACACCTATCAGACATTATTTTTTAGGCCGAGCCCGGGTCCAATTATTCCTTTGTACGCACCGTCTCCAAGAACTTCCCATACACCTTCATCGCATTCCGCATGCCTTCTGTGCGATATTTGTGATATTTTGCGCGGTAATACATGGTCGTCGCCACTTGCCGCTGATATGCGACCGGTTTTCCGCGCAGAGCCTTGATAGTTTTCCGTGCTTTTTCTGCGGAACCGTAGCCGGCTTTGACTCTCGAACGAAGTCCCCTCGGGTTGTCGTTGAAGAGTTGATGTCCTTTCTGTTTGCGGGTTTTCATCGAGACCCTCTCTCTCTTTTTACAGCATGTATTTCTCAAGTTCGGGGCTCGTAAGGCGTGCGGAGCCGCCAGGCACCGCGACCCCCGAAAAGGGCGGCAGAGCAATTCCGAGACGCTGGAGTTCTTGAATGCGAGCGAGCGTGTATCGGGCTGAGTAGTCTTTGAGCGACTTCACTCCGTGGTAGCGCACAAGTTTCTCATTGAGACCCTGAATCCACTCCGCCTGAAGAGACCAGAATTTTCTGGCTTTCTGAAGACTCCCGCGCGACAGCAAGCCTACCAGAAACAGCTCCGCATACGTCTCTGTCTTCGCCTCACGCACCTCCACGGGCAATTTCGGATTGTCCGTACACGCCGCGTGAAGAAGCTCATGAATCAATACACGAGTCGCCTCCTCTGCGCGGTAAATCACAATCGCCCCCGTCTCGCACGGATACGTATACCCTCCGTTGACAGATTCGGGACCTACGTGCGTTCCCTCTTCTGGCAACTCGCGGGGAGTCTCCGCGGCAAACCAGAAAATCCGAACGGGAGGAAGTCTGAACGCCTGGAGAATCCGCCCCCAGAAACGCAGAGGCATGAACGGGGTGGTTCCGCGACGGCAGAGAGTTATCACACGTCCATACTCACAACTCTTTACAAAGACTTCAGCAGCCCCCTGTTTGTAGTCGTTCCACAGATTCTTGCGGAGTTTGAGTGTGTCAAACGGAGAGTTGTCTTGTGCCTCGCTCTGAAGTTTCAGAAGTTCCTCTGCACTCACACGGTCATCCATCCACGCCACCTCAGGAAGATTTTGATACTGTCTTTTTACGTTTTCCACTATTTGCTTTAGAACTAGTGGAGTTTGTCCTTGACTCTCCATCTATTGAGAGCGCAGAACGGAGTTGGAGAAACAACCCCTCCCACAAAATGGGAATGCGATAACTGGGAAGTGTCTGACCTCCGCCCGTACCTTCACACTCTGCCAGAATTTCCAACGCACGTCGACGTTGGGTGTGAGAGAGGTCTGGCAATTCTAGCAGGACATCCAGAATAAAATGACAACACTCCGTCCATCGCAAATTTCGCATGAGAAGTTCGTAGACAAATTGCTTGATTTTCGCGACATCCTCCAGTTTCGGATGTCCTGCGGCCTGCCAACTTCTGAAAAGACGCAGAAAAATGTCAGGCCAATTCGCCAGTTTCGTGTCCGACCCCGCATACCCTAAGAACTGACGGTCCTCTCCTCCTACAGGCACCTCTACAAACCAATCCCGAACACGGAGAGGAACAGGTATCTCCGACGTCATCCACACCGACAAATCTCCATTGTTCTGCTCCAGGGCCGACTGGAGAAGAAGAATGGACTCCGTGGAGAGGAGATGGGCGTGATACAGAACAACAATGCGGGACCCCCGACCCTGTGAGCCCGTCAGAACTTGACTCCCTTGACCGAGTTTCAAGAAAACAGGACGGAGAATGTTCTTGTCCTGCATACTCATGCGAGACACGTCAAACCCGACGTGGACCAGAGATGACTCATACGCAAACTCACCCTGCTCCGTTGTTCTCTCACCAGATGTGTCGTCGTGCTCGTCCACTTCACCTGTGGAAGACGACGATACGGACCCAATCTGGAGAAATTTAGAATGGAGGGAAAAAGGGAGTCCGCGCGATTTCGCAACGAGCTGAAGATGCTGAATCAATTGTCTCCGTTTGCCCGTGCCTGGATTTCCTCTCCAACAAAGACACAAGGAATCCATGTCTCTTTTCTTGAAGGAATCAGTGGGAAGTGTTTAAACGCAGAGGCCTATTGGAAGTAGTAGTAGAGATGGAGTGGGTTATTCCCATACAGAAATTAGAAGTCGGAAAAGTCAATATTGGAACCCTCATGGCCGGCCTCAAGCCCCTTGTTCCTCTGTCGTACAGAGACGGCCATATCCATTTTTCGTGCCTTTCCATTTTGCTCCCTCATCTTCTTGTAAAAGCATACGATGCGCGTACAGGAAAACTCGATATTTCTCTGAAAGAAAATCCTCAAACACTCCAAAAACTCCAGGCGATTCAATCCACTCTCCTCTCGGCGGTGCTCCAGCAACAAGTCTCCTGGTTCGGACAAGAAGCACGCTCCTTTCAAGAACTTCAGCGACTCTTTCAGCCGATGGTGGACGGTGATGTTCTACATCTCTACTGCCCCCTCTCCACACAGGAAAAGAAGGGGATTCAGGATAGCATCGTTGTCTTTCGCAAAGGACAGGAGGGCACACAGGGTATGCGTCCAAACATGATTCAACCGGGAGATATGGTGCGTGTCGCACTGCGAATTCAGGGGATTTCGTTTCACAACCATCCGAATGTTGGAGAGTGGAGTGGAAAATTCCGCCTCCAGCACAGAATTATGGCATTGTATGTTGTCCCCTCCACGTAATTCTTTGATGGCTTATCCGACCTTCTGGAGACTTCCAATCGACACCGCGAGAAGACTCAAATAAATAGAGACGTGGACCATAAAGAAGAGGTAGTCGTTCACGTATTGCGGTTGAGCTTTGAGGAAGTAATTGACAAAGTAGGCGAACACGAGAATCAAGAAGAAATTCGCCACAGCAAGATTCCGAATGTGTCCTGACAACTCCTCCTGAGCGTCCTTTTTCTGACTGGCGATTCCGACCATGATTACGGTGACCGCAATAATTGCGACAATGGCTAATAAGAAAGCGTATCCAGCATATTCGGCCCACGCCATTTGTCTCCCTTTCTATATCGTTCCAGGAAATTTCATCGCATTCGTTGCGTAGATGCCGCGGAACAGAGAGGGTGTTGATATGTACTGTGTTTGTGGTAAGAAAAACAGTAGATATATCGCAAAGGCCACGAGAAGAAGAATTGACGGGATGAATATGCGATTCCAATAGGCAGTGTCTGAAATTTTCTTTGGCGTTATGGCTGCCATCTCTTCTATCAATAGAATAGAGAATGGTGAAATACACCAGAAAAAGAGGAAAGAAGCAGCGGGGAGGTGGAGGCCGCAGCAAATCCTCACGCAAATCCAAACACACCGCCTTGGAACCTGGGCCGTATCAGTGTCATCCGCGTGTGGGAGCTCGCTCACCCGATGGCTGCTTGCCACGCGATATCCTTGAGAAGGCCGCAAAGCAGGCGGGCATCCGTGAACTTCCCACGACCCCTGGTGCTCTGCGAAAGGCCTTGGAAGAGAAGCTGGGTGTGGATGCGAACAAGGAACACAGCTTCGTCCAAGCGCTGCCCTTCTCCCAAAGCGAAAAGAATGAACTGGCGAAACAGTATCTACGACCCCCGCAACCGAAAGATTGGAAATCCGACCCCGATAAATGGCTCGACAGTGTCAACATTGAAGATGTTATGAAACAATACGAAGACACCTATTCTGATTTTGAGTTCATGGGACCGTACCCCATTGATTTCGCCGCCCCTGACCCCTACATAGCCAAAGCGGGCGGGGGACAACCGAAATGTCTCATTAATGAAGTCTGCGAATTGCGTGTTACGGAAGCCCTCAAGAATGGCACTCGCATCATTGGAATTATCTACAATCTGGACCCGCACTTCAAAGGCGGCAGTCACTGGGTCGCTCTTTCCATTGACATTCCCAAACATCACTGTGAATATTTTGACTCCTATGGAATGTATCCTCCAGACCAAATCGCCAAATTCATGAAATGGCTCACCACACAAGACCCGAAAATGAAACTCGCCTACAACGGACGCCGCTTTCAGACCCGAAACACCGAATGCGGTATGTATTGTCTGTATTTCATTATTCGGAAGCTCCTCGGTGACAGATTCCGCTCCTTCTCACGCCGCTCTCCTCCTGATTCTGAAATGTTGAAATTACGGCATTGGATATTTTCTACATGAGGCGTTCGTTGGATATGCCCGATTAAAAGACATGCGGTGAATGTAGAGATAGACCCACATGTCTGAATTTGGAAAGACTACTCTAAAAGACTCCTTCTTTGCGGAGCGAAATGAGGCCATGCTGGATAGATTGTTGTATACTGACTTTCAACGACGCATAGGGGGTGATTTGTCTGGAAAACAGAAGGAGCGCCTGGTGAAGACGGTCCGACACTACATGAATGAGGTGTATGAGAATCTCGGCGACCAGCCTATTCGTGTTCTAAATACGGAGACGCTGTCCGCAGTCGTTCCCGATTTTCTCTCCTATCTGCGCAGACAAGGAGGAGCGATTCCTTCCGAAACGAGCGAAGAAGAGAAGGCTCGTATGGATGTGAGCTCGCGATTCAGCCAACTTCAAACAGAGAGACAGGATGGAAAGGGAGCGATTCCTGATGTCCCCAATTTTCGTATACCTCTTGATGATACGCCTTCCACAGCTCTTTCCACCTTCGAGCAAATCAAGAAGCAGCGAGAAGCCGAGGCTGCCCGCGATGCCGCTCTGGCCCAGACAAACACCTACATGGATTCCACGGACCGATTCAGTCAACAGGCAACCGCTGCGAAACAGCGGGATGAGAAACTTCTGGCCGAGCGCGCCGCCTTCCGCACCAGCATCGCCCAAGCCGCCCAAACCTCATTTCTGACCGCCGCACCTCCCACTCCTGACCCTCGTGCCTTCTTTTTTGGAAACACTGCGAATGAGAGACCGGCCTTGCCCGGCTTAGGCACACAGCGTGGACCTGTGGAAACTGGACTCGCACGTCAGAGTGTTGAAGCAAGTGGACTCGCCACCGCCAATCCTACGCTCGCACTTCCCGATGCGATTCGCACACGGGCTGCTCTCCCTCAGGATAACCTTATTAAACAAGATGACGTCGTATCCTATCGTGAAAATGAGTACAATCTCTTCATGTATAGCTCGGACCGTGACTGGGTCTCCAATTCCACAGAGAATCGCTACAATTTCAGCGTGAATTTTGACCCCGCCAACAATCGCTCAGGATTCTCATTCTCCCCTGCCGCTAATATCAAATTCAAGAATATCGTTCGCATTGAACTCGTAAAGGCTCTGGTGCCGACGGAAGGAGTTGACATCCTCGCCAAGCAGACAGCCGATGCGAGTTACAATACGGACATTAATGTGAATGCGCTCTCTTTCCCATATTTGATGATTCGCTTCGCGGAACTCGACACCAACAACTTCGGCACAAACAACTATCTGGATAACGCATTTGGCGTGGTTCAGTACGATGCGAATTGGATTTCCGACAATACCTCTGGAAATCGCGGATATCTTGCGATGATTCCGAAATTCATGAAGTGCCAGAAAGTCTACTATCCGACTCCGCTCGCCACCCTCCAGAAACTCACCGTCCAGATTCAGAGACCTGATGGAGCTCTCGTGAGCGACACGTTGGATACTCTGGACGTAAGTGGATTTTTGTTCTCGTCTCAACTCACGACGAACCCAAATCCCTCTTCCACAGTCGGCACACGCTACGCAGACACGAGTGGTGCCTATATCTGGGTCCAGACATCCACGTGGTTCAACAAGTTCATGGTGAGCCAAGGCGACCGCATTGTGTTTAAGAATCTCCAATACCCGAGCTCCTATTCACAGACACAGGCCTCCACAGATTTTTTGAATTTCCTCCAACGGTCCACAGGACATGTCGTGGTGGACGTGGGCCGATTCCAGAAACCAGGTGGAAACAATGCGTATTTGACGGGTGGAAACATCCAAGGATACTGCAATTATGTGATTCTACGGAATGCGTTCCAAGACCCGACAACAGGAAGCACGAGTTTGTTGCCCTATGGAGGGACGAGCTCTGCTGATACAACGTTCCGCAGCTCTCTCCCAAGCGTCCGCATGGCAACAGGACGGTTTCTGAATCTCAATCACCAGGTCCAGATTGTTCTGCGTGTGATTACGCGGGACATGGATAGCATGAGTCGCCTGAGGCCTGATAATATGTAGAGGGGTTATAGGTCTAAACCGAATAGAATACTGAAGTTCAGATGAGTAGCTGGCCCGCACAAATAGAAAAGGTGTGTGTGATATGTCATCCTACCAAAGAGAAAGAGCGCTTTGATAGGTTGATTCCCCATTTGATTGAGCGCGGCATTCCCGCCGAGAAACTTCATGTTGTCGCACCCTATTGGGGCTCCGATTTGACACCTGAAGTGATTTTTACAGTGTATGACCCCTATTTGCGCCGTCCGTGCCCTACGTATACCTTCAAAGGAGCGAATCTGACGCGGGGGGAGATTTCTCTGGGTCTGAATTTCTACTTTGCGATGCGGGCCGCTATCGATGACAATACCACTCATGTGTTAACTCTGGAAAGCGATGTGTTTCTGCGGGCCGATTTTCTGGAGCGGCTCCACCAACTTCTGGCCGACCTGGAAGGAAAAGAATGGGATTATGTGAGTCTGGGAGAAGGTGTGGGGACACGTCCTGAGGGAGTGGAGCCGTCTCACTATGGACCCACGAAGGCCTACAAGCCACCCCACAATCTCGTCTTCCGCTGTACGGATTCCATGTTGTTTCGTACGGACTTTCTACGAAAAGTCGTACAAACCTACTTGCCGTTTCGCGAGATTATTGACTGGGAAATGAATTTCCAGAACCTCGTCCACCAAGGAAAAGCTCTGTGGGCGGACCCTGCTCTCGTAGAACAAGGTACTTGCTATGGTCGGATTCTTACGAGCTTGCCTGCATAAACAGTAGCGGCTGCGTAGGTTTCCGAAACAGACCCCAACAGGCCGCAGGATAATTCGGGTCCGCGACCAGCGTGGTGAGTCCATAAATATCCGGCCACTCGTATGTGCTGAAGAGTTTCAGCAGATACTCCTGGTTTCCCCAGAAGCCGATTTCTACAATGTCAAACTCCGCCTGAAGACCCAGAGTTGCGAGACCCATCGGATAGAACTCCTGGAAGTGAATGGGAGTGTTGTGAGGAATGTTCGTCGTGGGTACACTCGTGAAAAAATAGCCGCCAGGACGAAGATGGTCCCAACATTGTTTCATCGCCTGGAATGGATGGTAGAGATGCTCCAGAGTCTGTGAAACAATCATGAAATCGTAGTCCTTCTTTTCAAGGTCCAATTTATGGAGGTCATGGCCGTTTTCATACCGAATTTCTTGGACCCTCGCAGTCGACGGAAGCAAAGAAACCTCAGGGTCCTCTTGGCATGTTACCAAGACATCCGTGGTGGGAACAGCGTGCTTTGTCAGCCACTCCTGGAAATCCAGAAGACAAAACGCTCGCGGCGCATCCATTCCTCGCAATCTGTTGTTGTTCGCAAAGGAATACTCGTGAAAGTCCTCCGCCGTTCGGATACGATTCAAATAAGGCCGCTTCTTTTGAACGCAGGTTCTGTGAATAGAATAAAGTTCATCCTCAGGAATGATAGGAAACCTGGTAGGAAACATTTCTACTGGAGGTAGGGCCCTTTTCTTAGGCGGGAACAACCTTCTCTACAAAGAGGCGAATTCCATGAACTTTGCGATGCGGAAGAAATGGCCTGTCTGGAAAGACACGGGCCTCCACTTTGAAGTATTTTGAGTGGACTCCGAGGTCAATGTCCGCCCAGGTCTTTGTATCGTCGTAGTCACTGTGCTTTTCTATGATATCTCGCAGCATTTGGGCCACCTCCTCGCGCGTCATTGCCGTGAGTGAATGCTTGTATTTGTGAAGATAGCCCTGGGATACGAAATACTTTGTTCCCCCCTTTACAATCGCAAAGACGTGATTTCCATAGCGGTTGTCTTTCGGCAATGTGAAATAGACCGCGTCGTTCGGATAGGAATGGAGAAATCCGAGCACTTCGCCATCGTCCAGCGCATCCAGCAGTTTCTCAGTGTCTTTTAGATTGACGACCTTGTAGTCACCCGTGCCTTTGACACTAAGAGCTTCATACGTAAATCGGGTGTGAAATCCACACGAGCCTGTCTCAGGATTCCAGTAGGGTTTCTCGTGCTTCGCAACCGTTTTCGGATACTTTGTATTCAAAAACGATTGATAGCGGGCTGCCGTCAAGGCGTCTCGAACCTCGGATTCTGTTCGGCGTCGACACATTCCCTCTCTACTGAGGAAGCAGAGTAATCGGTGCGGCCGGTTTTCCATCCTTCACACCCGTCTTTCCTCGGAGGAATGCGAGTGACTTGTCCGTCTTGTCAAAGAGTTCAAATGCTGTTATGCTTCCATCATCGTCGCGAACAGCGGCAGCCAAGTACTCTTTGCCCTTGTAGGAAATCGGTATGATGAGACGCTTCTGCTCCTTCAGACCACTCTCGAACTTCGCAATGTCTGCCTGAAGATTGGGGTCGTAGAGGAAATCACCCGTGATTTTGCTAAGGTCAAGGCACTGGTAGGAACCGTCGTCCAGATTCTCCGCCTGATTCAGCTGGCAATCCACCGCCACTGACTTCATCATCGTCTCCATCTCATTCAGCACCTTCTTCTTCCGCTCACTAATTACGTAGAGTCGCTCGTCACTCGTCATTACATAGCGAGAGGCGCGGTCAGGAATCGGCAACTCTGCCGCCTTCGCCTCCTTCAGGTCTAAGCCGTCACGATTGCGAATTGTCTCGTCAATCTTGTACGGCCCATCCTTTGCGAGTTGGGCCTCCTCACCAAAGACACTCACGTAGGTGTAAATGGAAACGTTGCGTTGGTCTTCTGGGAGTTCCAAGTGAGAGCCGATACGAATCGCGCGACCCTTGACTTGTCTGAGACGCACGTCATTCCAGTAGGGCTCCATGATGTGGACCGCGCGCACATTCTTGAGAGAGAGACCCTCCGCACCCGCACTTGTAATACAGAAGACGCGGCAGATTTCTCCGTGGTGGTTGTTTGTGAAGCCCGAATCCACGAGCACCTTCTTGAGATTGCCAGGGAGTTCATCGAACTTCGCATTAAAGACATCCAGTGCGAGACGGCGAATGTCCTCCTTCTCCTCTCCTGAAAAGGTGATGTAGCGCATTTGCCCTGTAGGACCCTTCTTCAGAGACGCCTCCGTCTCAGGTGTGAAACTGACACCCTTTTCCGTATTTACAATTTCAATCGGAGCGAATCCATTGGCGTCCATGACAATGCGGAAAATGCCAATGCCTTCCATGTCGAGGAACTGACTGTAGACGAGACTGCTGCCAGGAGCATCCATGATGCGTTGAAGAATGGCGGCGAACTTGGGACTGTAGGTGGAAAGATGTCCTGGACCGTCTGCTAGACGAAGAGCATCCGTTTCACGACGGAGAGCAGCCTTGGCTCTCTCAATTGCTTCTCTATACGAAGACACCGCGACGGGGGCGGCTTCTCCCGCGGCGGGTTGGCCGACGGACTTGAGAAGAGCAGCCTCTTTCTTCGCTTCCTCCACGACTTTCGCAGCAGCGGCCTTTTCTGCCGCATTCCGCTCGGCCTTCTCGGCCTTGAGCTGGGCGAGTGTTTTCTTGACAGGTCCCGCAGGCTTGGGAGCCGCGGCCACAACCTTGGAAGGGTCCAAGAAGAATTGCTCGAGTTCGGACAAATTCGCCGCAGGCGCAGGCGCCGCCGCTTTCTTGAGCTTCACAGCCTTCTTCATGGGCTTCTCCTCAGGGGCGGCCTGCGGCGCAGGTGCGGGTGCTGGAACCGCCTCTGCTTTCTTCACCAGACGAATCTTCTTCTTTTCCTCCTCAGCCGGCAAACTCGAAGGATCCTCCATGAGCGCAGACAATTTCGCAAAATCCGCATCAAAGTCGCTCCCCTCCACTCCTGAAAACCCTTTGCTACTAAACCGCAGAGTCTTGAATTCTTGGTTCACTAAGGCGAGAACCTCAGGAGAAAGAGTAACATCCACGTCAAATTCTTGGCGGTCTCCCACCTTCGCTCCCTTGATGTCATCCTTGGAGAGTTCCATATCTGAGAGGGAATCAAAAATACCCTTCAGTTCGGTGAATGCCGCCATTTTCTTCTCTCGGTCTCCCTTCGCTCCTCCCTCCTGGGCCCCTGTTCCTGCGCCCGTCGCACCCTTCGGAACCGCCGCAGACGACACAGGAGCCTCCTCCGCCTCCTCTGCCTTCTCAATCGCCTCATCCTCTGCCAAAATCGCCGCAGCAGAGGCATCTCCTTCAAAGTCATTTAACTCAGGATAGTCGAAATCCTTTCCTGCTTCAGGCGCGTCAACTGGCAAATCAGGCGCAGTTTCAATCAAATCCATGTCAGGAGTGTTTTCCGTCTCCAAATCTGCTGCCGTTCTCGGCCTCGGACGCGTAATTGTAGGAGGAAAGGTGAAGTTACACGCTTGACGAGAACTCATGCGGTAATTGGAACTCTGCTTCATTTTGGAAATCTCGTAGACCTCTCCCCAGATATCACCCAGACCTCCCTTGCCCGCATCCTTTTTCTGGAGTTCAATCCGAATTTCCTCCTCGCGAACACTGCTATAGACTTTCTGGGCCCGCTCCGAAAAGGGAACTCGGATAACTTCGTCTGATTTTACAGAAGGCATCAAATCCTGACGACTGCCCTTGTAGTAACTAATGAGCCCCGTGAGTCGTTTGGAAAGAACAACCTTGTTCTTCAACTGGATGCCACTGGCGGTCAAGAATGTATTCTGGAATGCCTCTCCAAAGGGAGGAAGAAGAGGAACAGACTCGAGAATCACCTCTCCGCGGAACTTGTATCCTGCCGCATCCAGCTCCTTTCCAATATCATCGCGAATCTGCTGAGGTGTCTTGCTCTCTCCGAGAGGCATCCGCTCCACACCCTTTCCTCCAGGAATCTTCCAAATTCCCTCGGGCAGGAAACTGACGGCGATTTCTGTTCCTGCCGTCGCACCCTTGCTTTTCTCGACGCTCACGAAATCCGTATTGCGATTCTTCTGAAGAATCGCCTCAATCGCTTTTTGTGCCTCATCTCCTGTCTCATTCAGACTTCCTCGCATCATCGGAATATAGCCGTGGAGAACATTTGCCAAAATTCCCAGCTCTTCGGGGAAATTAATAAGGGGTGTACCACTTAATCCAATAATCTTGGTATTTCTCGCGCCCACCAGCAATCTATAGAAGAGATAGCCACGTTTGTAGGTTTTGATGCTCTCGCACAGACTCGGTCTCCACGGTTCGGGCTCAATCTTTTCCTGAGGGATTTTGCGACGCTTCATTCCTGAGACGGAGGTGAGGTAGGGGTCAATGTTGCCATGAATCAGGCGAATCAAGTTGTGGATTTCGTCTACAATTATGACGGCATTGTCGAAAAAAGTCGGATTCTCGCAGGCTATTTTCTTCAGTTTTGCGGCAGAGATACCGTTGTAATTGATGAACCGAATGCGGCCTTTGGGATTCTTAGCCTCATCCCAGATGAGTTGGGCGAGGATTTGTTTGCGAATTTCCGTCTGGTCTTCTGAGGAAAGGGTGTCGTAATTCGGAGGAGAGCGGAAATCTGGAACCCAGATGTGATTGGCTGTGCGAATGTATGCCTCGGACAGTCCGAGGATTTCCAGCGCAAAGGTGCGATGGGTTTCGTTTTTCTTGTCGAGGCTCACCCAGTGATTCTTCAGGTGGAAATGACGGAAGCCGCAGAAGCTCACCTCCTTCAAATAGTTCTTTCGGAGAGAGAACGGTGTCATCACAATGATTTTCTTGTTTGCTGTGGAAAAGAGAGCTTCGCTTGTCGCAATTGCGGTACACGTCTTTCCTGAGCCAAGGCCGTGGTAGACTAAGATACCTCTGTAAGGGCTCGCTTGACGCATGTATTCGCGGACAAATTTCTGGTAGGGATATTTGTCTCCAGGAGCGAGAGGAAGTGCGTCGGCAATATCAGGGAGAGTGAAATCCGCATAGGTCATTTTGATGAAATCCGAAAATCCACGGCGGGTTTCTGGAATGTAGGCGGTCTTGGGTGCGAATGCGTCTCCAGTCTTGGGGCTTGTGTAGGGGTCGTCAATTTCTTCTTGTAAATATCCCTCCGCCAAGACCTTCAGTTCCTCGTCATCAAGAGAAGCTATTTTCGCCAGTTTCTCCGCGGCTGCCAAGGGCTTTGGCTTTGGTGCGGGTGCGGGTGCGGGTGCTGCGACAGCTTTTCCCACGATGCTGCGAAGATTCTCCGATTTCGGCGGAGGGGGCCTATCAAATTCGGTTTCCTCCTCTAGCTTTCCTTCTGCCTCGGCGCCCTTTGGCACAGCAGCCTCAGCGCCCTTCGGCAACGGTACAGAAGCCCTTGGCATAGGCTCGGTGCCCTTCGGCACAGCTTCAGCAGCCTTCGGCAACGGTCCAGTGGCCTTTGAAGCAGGGACTGAGACTTCTTGGGGCCGCCCAAACATGGTGCGAACTGAGGCCGTTTGATAGGGACTCGGCTTGCTTGAGAGAGTTTCCTCCTGGGGACTCGGTGCTTCCCGCAATTCCTCAGGGGCCATTCGTGGTTTTACTTTGAGACCTTTGAAAACAAACCCTTTTCCCGAAGAGGCCATCTATCTACCTTGGAGTATTTTTCAAAATCTCCAGCGCAATACGACTCGCAGCCTGTTCTGCTTCTGGTTTGTTCCGAGCCGTAGCCTCTGCTATCAGGTTTCCGTGAATATCCAACACCCCCATCGTAAACGTCCTGTCATGAGGAGGACCCTCTACACGAACCTCCTTGTATCGAGGAGGCTGGTGATATTCAGACTGATACCAGCGAAGAAGCTGGTCCTTGAAATTCCGATTGTTCGTAATCAATTCCACAAAATCAACATGTGTCTCAATTACATTAATTACAAATGTCTGGACGGCCTCAAACCCCCGCCCCTTTCCGCCTTCCGTGTAATACAGGGCACCGAGCCACGCTTCAAACATACTCCCGAGCAGCCGCAAATTTTTCCTCCCATTACACACCTCTTCGACGTGACGACTGATAATTAAAAAGGGTGAAAGTCCAATCTTACTCGCAAGTTCACCGAGTTTCTGATTGTTTACAATATTCGTACGAAGTGTTGTCATAAATCCTTCTCCATTTCCCGAATACCGCTCACGAAGATAACAAGCAACGATTCCTCCAAGCAGTCCATCTCCTGCATACTCAAGCTCCTCATTGTCTGCCGCTTTCAGAGGAAGACAATTGGAAGGACGTTCCGCGAGAACCATGGGCTCTTCCTGCTGGGCCCACTGGTCTGACTTGTCAACATAGCTAGTGTGGACGCAGGCCTGCTGAAAAAGAGAAACGTCTTTGAGTTTGTTCTTATATCCATATTTTTTCAAGATGGTAAGACAATCATGAAAGGATATGACTCTGTTCTTGGAATTCCAAGGATTAAACAACTTCGCGGGAGGAGTTTCGGTCATTCTCTACAGGAAGAACGTGACAAAAGTTTAAACCGGCTCCTGCGGGAGCCGTGGGACCTTTGACAAAACGGCTCCTGCGGGAGCCGTGGGAGCCGCCCCTGTGGAGTTTCTCGGTTGATTTGTCATTTTCATCACTCTCTATAGAGAAAGGATGGACTCGAATGGTTCTGAAAATAAGAATCCAAGCAAAGCCTCTGCGGCACCTGGGCCTCCGCCCTTGTCAACGCCTACAAACGGCAAAGTAAAGCAACTCTTTCAAAAAGTCCGCGGAAGTATCCCCAAATCCACCTCTCCGTTTGTGAAAATCGCATCCGAAAGTGTCTATCTGGGAGATGTCGCAACCAGCAAGGCACCTATCCAATTCCGCAGAGACTATGCGGCTGAACTAACAGACCCCCAGGAACTTGAGCGGGCCGAACAACTGTTTCGTCTTTTCTTCGGAAAAGGAAAATTTCAGCAGCCTGAGTCGGGACCTCTCTGCGACCGAAACGATTTCAAATTGGTCCTTCAGTCTCTTTGGTACCGCTTCAAAACTCTCCGTGAAAAGGCACGATTTGAATTGGGCCGAAAGGGAGACACCACTACAACACGTCAAATGCTCGGCCATTTGCTGGAGTTGAAGGAGATTCTGGAAGCAGTAGAAGACGCAAAGGAGAAGTGTGAAACACAGCCCCGCGATGGAGAGCCGTCTGCCGCAGGAGAAATTCATCCCACTGTGCCAATTGAACTGGACGACGCACAAATTCAAGAACTCGTGCGGAAATTCGCATTCCTTATTTTACACGCTCAACATCCTCTCGAAGGGAACGAACAGTTCGACCAGCCCGCGATTCAGATTCTTGAAACACTGGATTCAATTACAGAAGTTAGCCCTATCACTACATTTCTCCAGACCCTCAAAACAAGCATTGGAGGAGATGTGAATCCAATTCTGGAAGCCATCCTGCGAATGGGAATTGTCGGATTTTCGGCATATCAAGATGAGAATGCGGAAGGTGCTCTTGAAAAACTTTTGAACTTTGTTGTTAAAGCAATTCAAGAGAATCAACAGTTGCCTAATGAGATAAAACAAAGCATTCTAACACCAGGCCCCGATGAAGATACCTCTGTCAAAAAGGTCTATGGAATCTTTTATCGCCTTCTTGAAATGCTGTCAAGATGTGATAACTATGCGCTAGAGTTGGAGCAGCAAATAAAAGAGTTACAAGGCGAACTGGAGCAATATCAGCCTGAACTGGACTCTCTTCGCAAACAACTCGAGGAATGCGAAGGCAATTTGAGAACACTCAAGGCCCAAAAAGACAAGGAGGGCGGGCAGCAAGAGACCTTGCGCCGCGAGGAGGTCCAGCGTGAAGTTGCCGCCGCAGAGGCTCTGGCACGACAAGAACAGGAGCGGCTCGGTGGACTTCTCTCTGCCGCACAGAATGAAATTGCGGGCATCAAACGCCAGTTGGACGAGTGTACCGCAAAAGTCAAAGCTGCTGAAGAGTTAAGGGGAGCCTTCAAGCAGCAATTGGTAGAGGCCAATCAGCGTATAGCAGTTTTGGAACTCCAACTTCAAGAACGGGACCAGAAAATCACTGCTCTTGAGGGGGACTTGCAGAAACAGAAAGGACGTGTCGCAGCGAGTGAAGCTGCGGCAAAGGCTGCCCTCACCAAAGCAGAAGGCCTGGAAGCAGAGCTTACTGCGTTTCGTGGACGTGTTCCTGAAGACGAAGCGGCTGCCGCAGAAAACGCAAAGCAACTCGCACAATTGAAAGAGCAACTTCGTCTCGCACAAGAGGCCTCTGCTGCGAAACAAGTGGAACTCGACGCCGCACTTGGACGTGTCGCTCAGATTCAAACGGAACTGGATGCCGAACGCCTGAAGGCGACACAGGCCGAATCTGCCAGGCTCCAACTTCAGGAAGAGGCTGAGGCCTACCGCATACAAAAAGAAGGGGCGGTGGCGGATGCTGATTCTTCCCAGCAAGAAGTAGCCGCCCAGCGAGCCATTGTGGAAAAACTACAGGCTGACCTCGCGGAATCGCAACGAGCCAAGGCAGAAGGAGATGCCACAATTGGGCGGTTGCGGGCGGACCTGGAGGCTGCGATGGGACGGGCGACTGATTTAGAGGCTCTCAGAAAAGCAAAGGAGGCCGTTGACACAGAATTGACAGCCCTCAAACAGCAACTCGGAGAGAAATCAGATGCCTTCGCCCGTCTGGAAGCGGAAGCGCGGAACAAGATTCAGGCCGCAGAAGCGGCGTGCCTTGGACGCGTAGAGGCGGCGAAACGGGATGCCCTGGCAAATGCCAAAGCAGAATTGGATGCTGCCGCAGCGACATCAGGTGCGGAAATAGCCTCTCTTCGCACACAACTTCAGCAAAAAACGGAGGCGGAAGCGGCGGCGAAGAAACAGGGACAGGTCGACCTGGAGAAACTTCGGAAAGAACTCGTTGCAAAAGCGGCGGCAGATGCTGCGTCTGCGAAAATCGCTGCGGAGACACGAGCCGCCGATGAGATTCGCAAACTCCAGGCAGAACTCGCAGGACAGAAAACCAGAATTGCGGAACTCATGCGTGAACTGGAGGCCGCAAGGCAACAAGGAGCGCAGTCTCTCCAAGCGAAACGGGAGGAACTCCAAGCCCAGCACCAACAAGAAAAGGAGCGACTCCAAGCGGAAGCGGCAGCGGAACTCGCAAAGCAACTCGCCGCCGCAAAAGATGCGAATGCGAAAGCACTTGCGACAGAAGTTGCCAGAATCCGCACAGAAGCCGCAGGAGCCAAGGCGGAAGCAATCGCAGAAGCCGTGCGGGTTTCCAAGGATGAGGCTGCCGCGAGTCTGAAGGCCCAGCTTGCCGCAGTAGACGCCGCCAATCGCCAGAAACTTGAAGCCACTCTGGCCGCTGCCGAC
>JACCDX010132148.1_pt1 | contig 27718 bp, 26 predicted proteins | sample 7449681 | NCBI WGS metagenome assembly JACCDX01 (sample SAMN15323450, study PRJNA562643) | freshwater metagenome | isolation source: river surface water | place: USA:Blue River Watershed | collected 2017-08-18
AAGTACGTCAGCAAGTTTGTCATCATCAAGACTTGCCGCAACCTCAGTTCGCTCCTCAATTTCTAATTCGCTTAGGGCTGCGGCTACTTCTTGCGCAGTTAAATCACTCATCTCATCTGCGGAGTTAATGATTGGCGCAACAATTCGAGATTCGTATTCAATTTCTGACCAAGAGACGGTAGTAAATGTATTGCGTCTCCAACCTTTTTCTCGCTTTTTTACATGCGCTAAAGTCAATCGCCAGTCACCAATACTTGTTAGCTCCATACCTAAATCTTCAACGATAACCGCTTCACCAGTACTGCGAAGTTGAACTTCGCGATCCAGTAACTCTTCTAGTAAAGCGATTTCGCCATGTCGAGCCTGATAACGTCGAATATTTAGCGCACCCGTTGTAATTAGGCCGCCATCTTCGATTGACGTAACTCGAGTTGCTGGAATAAGGATTCGTCTACGTTGTGGAACTTCAACAACAAAACCAATAATTCTTGGATTTGAACTCTTTGCCGGTTCAGTGGCTACCGCATCACGGACTTTTCCGACTCGATCTCCGTTGGGATCAAATACGGGAGTGCCCGCAAGCTTTGCGAGAAATATTTTTGATAATTGTTCTTTGCGCATCAGGCACCTCCATAGGAGAAGGCTATCGGATAGTACGTTAGCGCCGTGCGCGATAGAGATCATGCAAAGCTGCCATCGAGGCGAGAGCTTGGATTACTAACTCTCGTAATAATCGGAATTGGAACATCAGGCCCGGTAATTGCTCTGGGAGCGATGCCGATAGTCGCATTAATTTTCTGGCGAAATATCGGTGGCTTTTTGCTGGTACTTCCTTGGGCTGATAAGAATTTAGATTTGAAGGACCCTAAAACTCGTAATGGAGTTCTATTAGCGGTGTTATCTGGCATCGCGCTCGCGGCCCATTTCTTTGGATTCTTCTTGGCAATGAGATTGACATCAGTTGCAACTGGAACTGCCCTTACTGCGCTACAACCAATATTTGCCGCCTATTTTGTCCGATTACTTGGCGGACATATTCCGCGACGAGTTTGGGTTGGAATGATTGTTGCATTTGCTGGTGTGCTTGTAATAACTGGTGTTGATCTGCAGATTTCTACTCGAGCATTTCTAGGAGATCTTGCCGCAATTGGATGCGCAGCCGTAGCAGCGGTTTACGTGATTATCGGGGCTCGAACTAGAGAAACAATGTCAACGGCTACCTACACTTCAATTGTTTATTTGACATGTGCGATTGTTTCAATTTTGGTAGCAATCTTAACTAATACCAAACTCATTGGTTATCCCCGAATTGAGTGGCTCTATTTGATTTCATTGATTGTAGGTGCACAAATTTTAGGTCACACTATTTTGAGCTTTACTTTAAAGACGCTTTCTCCAGCAATAGCTTCCATTGTTGTCTTTTTTGAAGTTCCAGTAAGTTCCATTTTGGCTTTCTGGTGGCTAGATCAATTACCTCCACTTGGAACTATTCCCGGATTAATCTTGATATTGGTGGGCTGCGCCATATTCGTCTGGAAACAGAACGAGAAGAGTAGTTAGAAACCCGATAAACTTTCGGAGTGTTAATTGATCTTCATACCCACTCAAATGCCAGCGATGGAACAGATACTCCAGCTGCATTAATTGATAAGGCAATTGAAAGAGGGATTAATGTCCTTGCCTTAACAGATCATGACACTGTTGCTGGATGGAATGAAGCCATTAGCGCTTTAACTGCACACTCCCGCAGTTCACATCTAAAGCTAGTTTTAGGTTCGGAAATATCTTGCCAAGATAAGGATGGCACAAGCATCCACATGCTTGGATTGCTATTCGATGAAAATTATCAACCTTTAATCGCTGAACTGGAAAAAACACGTGAAAATCGACTCACGCGCATGGAGCGAATAGTTTCTCGCCTGAACGAAGCTGGAATCGAAATATCTCTAGAGGAGGTCTACGCGCAAAAACGCGGCGATGCCACTCTTGGGCGACCACATCTAGCTGATGCTCTAGTTGCAAAAGGCCACGTGGCAAGTAGAGATGAGGCATTTTCAACCTTCCTTCACAACGGTTCAAAGTTCTATATCAATCACTATTCGCCATCACCTGAAGAAGCCATCAAATTAATTAAGGCAGCAGGTGGCGTTGCGGTGATCGCACATCCGTTGGCATCGCGAAGCGGGCGGACAATAAATCCAGAAATATTTGCTGATCTAATTGCCGCAGGTCTGGATGGAATTGAAATCGACCATCGTGATCATCAAGAACTCGAAAGAAGCGCGTTATTAAGGATTGCTCTGGAAAATGATTTAGTAATTACTGGCTCTAGTGATTACCACGGAACTGGAAAACTTAACCAACTTGCTGAATTCACAACATCACCTGAACAATGGGAACGTCTTGAATCTCGGGCACGCGAACGAAGGGTTGTAACAGCATGAATGAATTGACTGCACTTACCTTTGGCTTACAAGCGTTCGTAACCTTATTAGTAATCTTGGATCCACCGGGAGCTGCGCCACTTTTTCTTTCTCTAACAGGATCAAAAAACAGGCAGCAACAGATAAAAATGGCTTGGTTAGCTGCCGCAACATCGTTACTTATCATCTCCATCTTTGCGCTCTTCGGACAATTCATTGTTGACTATTTAGAAATCTCAATTTCAGCCCTGCAAGGCGCAGGCGGACTTCTTTTGCTACTTATTTCCTTAGATCTACTAAAAGGAATTGAAGACCATAGCGATGATAAAGGGTTAGAAAAAAATGTAGCGCTAGTACCTCTTGGTACCCCTTTATTGGCAGGACCTGGCGCCATAGTCACCATCATGCTCTTTGCGGCAAAAGTTGATGCCCCGGATAGATTCCTAGCACTTTCTCTTGCAGTACTAGGCGCTCATCTAGTTATTGCATTGACACTAACCTTTGCGACTCGAATTTTGGGATTGATAAAGGCAACCGGCGTTGCTCTCCTCGCAAAAATCGCAGGTTTACTCACTGCTGCGATTGCCTTCGAGATGTTGATGACTGGAATTAAAGGATTGATTTGATGAGTGGTTATTTCACTCCCGATAGCATCACTTGGAAGATTCATTCCGATTCATCGATGCTAGTTGGAGGAATCCGCGCGTTATTGGAACAAGCACTTCACCCAGGCGCGATGTCCGGAGTTGCCGCTCATTCAAATTTCCGCGAAGACGCTTGGGGTCGATTACAGCGGACTGGTGATTATGTAGGCACTTTGACTTTTGGAACAAAAGAAGAAGCTGACCAGCTTGCATCAAGAGTACGAAAAATCCATAGCAAGTTAAAGCTTGATGACCCACATTTACTGCTTTGGGTTCATATGGCAATGGTCGATGCATTCCTCGACACCGCAATTAGATCAGGCTTAAAACTCTCTCCATCTGAGCAAGATCAATATCTATCTGAAATGGTTACATTTGCAGAATTAGTTGGTATTTCAAAAAACAATACGCCGAAAAATGTTTCCGAATTAAATGAATATTTCCGACAGATACAACCGGAACTATCTGCAAGTGATGATGCAAAACGTGCCGCATTGTTTATTGCACTACCTCCGCTTCCGCCGATTCTCCGATTCGGAACGCCAATTGCACCGCTTTGGGGAGGAGTAACATCATTAGCCGCAGCATCTTTACCGAATTGGGCGCAAAAACTCTACGGCTGGCCATCACCACCGGGATTTAGCACCGCAACAGATTTTGGTTTAAAAGCAACTAGATCAGCCTTAGAAAAATTACCGAGATGGTTTCGAGAAACGCCACAAATGCGCGCTGCTCGACTTCGCGCCTCATGAAACCCATTATTTTAGTTGCAAACCTCGCTGGCGGCGTCGGCAAGACGACATTAACCCAAGCAATTGCTACAGCTGCGGCGGAATATGGAAAGAAAACATTAGTAATTGATGCTGATCCCAACGCGACATTAACTTTTTTGGCAGGGATAGAAAATCCAAGATATACATTACGAGAAGTAATGGAGAATTCGGTAAGAATCGAAGACTGTGCGACAAGAACTCTTGATAGATACTCTCTAATTCCAAGCGCTAGTCGATTACTTTTTGCCGATGGAAAAGTTCCAGACTTAAACGAGACCGAATTCGATATTTTATTAATCGATAGTGCAAGTGGACCAAGTTCACTGCTCCCGTTATTGCTTGAGGTCGCAACTTATATTCTTATACCCGTCGATGGTTCGATGCTCTCCATTCGAGGTGCGTTAAATCTAAATAACTTTATTGGCAAGAATCAGGGCAAAGGTCAAGTCAGAGTTATAACGAATAACAGTAGAAATTTTGGGCAATTTCCAGATCTGCTCGATCAATTAAAGAAAGATTTCCCATTTTTAGAGAGCAACATTCCTTTTGACTTAACCGTAAATCAAGCTCAAGAATCTCTGCAATCTCCACTTTCGTTTGCGACAAACTCAGATTTTGCCGCGGGAATTAGAGAATTAACTTACGAGATTTTGGATGAATTAAAACTTATTTAAAGACCTGCAAAACCGACGCGGCGTTCTGCGCTGTCACCAATTTCAATTGAGCTGATTTTTGCAGCAGGAATCAAGTATTGGCGTCCTCTAATATCGGTAAGAACAAGTGGTTGTGAATCGCTGATTGCCTTCTTAACGGTGGCAAGAACTTCATCACGTTCTGCAGTAACTTCGATCGTAATTTCGCGTGCCTGATCTGAAACTGAGATCCGAACTTCGCTACGTGCGCTTTCTGGCTTTGCACTCTTTTTTGTAGTCATACGAGAACCTTAATATTTATTTTGATAACGGGAAACCTGAAATTCCCCGCCACATCAAACTAGTTACCAGCGCACTGGCCTGAGATCTATCTATCTTGCCGCCCTTTTCCAACCAATGCCTTGCCGAAATTTGAGCACAGCCAATAAGACCAATTGCCAAGATCATGGCTTCATCTTTTGGCAGGCCGGTATCAACTGAAATTACTGCACTCACAGCTACCGCACAGTCATAGGTCATTCGCTCGAGACGTTCCCTTACCTGCGGTTCGATACTCATATCGCTCTCAAAGAGAAGTCTGAAAGCTTCGCCTTCGCCTTCAATAAATCCAAAGTAGGCATCAATGGTTGCTTTAACTCGATTCTTATTATCTCTTGTTGAAGCTATCGCTTTTTGGATTGCAAAGACGAGTGAATCAATATGTAAATCAAGAACTGCGAGATATAAATCTAATTTAGAAGGAAAATGCTGATAGAGAACAGGTTTGCTAACGCTCGCTCGATCTGCAATCTCATCCATCGATGCGGCGTGATAGCCAGAGGCTGTAAAAATCTCAAGAGCAGCAGTTAGTAATTGTGCTCGGCGCTCATCGCGCGGCAATCGGGAGCGACTCTCATTTTTGATCTCAGTGCTACTCATTACCCTCATAGTAGATGTTTGGTAAAGGTTAGACAAAGCGATTTGTGAAAGATTTTTAGGTAGGCTTCTCATCGCATGGCTACCAACGATTTAAGAATGCTTCTTGTTCACGCGCATCCAGATGATGAAACTATCAATAACGGTGCGACCATGGCGTATTACGCTGCAAATGGCGCAGGAGTCACATTAGTTACATGTACGCGTGGCGAAGAAGGCGAAGTACTTGTGCCAGAACTTGCACATCTTGCCAGCAGTCACGAAGACAAGTTAGGTGAACATCGAATTACCGAATTAGCCGATGCGATGCGCGAACTTGGCGTTACAGATCACCGATTTCTTGGAGCTCCAAAGAAGTTATGGCGAGATAGCGGAATGATGGGAACTCCACAAAATTCAAGATCAGATGTATTCTGGAACGCAGATTTAGATGAAGCAGCTAAATATCTAGTAGAAATTATTTTGGAGATCAAGCCTCAAGTATTGATTACTTACGATGAGAATGGTGGATATGGTCATCCCGACCATATAAAAGCTCATCAAGTTGCGATGCGTGCAGCAGAATTAGCTAAAGCGGCCGGATGGGAAATTTCCAAGATCTATTGGAACACAATTCCAGTATCAGTAATCGAAGAGGGAATCTCTGCATTGAAGGGAACCGGAACTGATTTCTTCGGCGTGGAGAGAGCAGAGGATTTTCCCTTTGCCAAGCCGGATCATTTAGTTACGTCCGTGGTTACGGCAGAAGAGTTTGTAGATAAGAAGATGGCAGCGATGAAAGCTCATCCCACACAAATTTCTCTAGATGGACCATTCTTTGCGCTCTCCAATAATTTAGGTCTAAAAGTTTGGGGTAAAGAGTTCTATCAATTAGTTAAAGGTGAGAAGCAGCCACCATTTGACGAGAATGGACGCGAAATTGATCTATTTTCAGGAGTTATCAAGTAATGATTCGAAATCATTTTTTCTCAGCGATCTTTGGAGCGATTGTTGGCATAGCTGGAGTATTTCTCCATAATGCTTATCGGCCTATTGGATTTCTAGTATCTGCAATTGCGCTAACGCTCGGCTCTTATCTAGTTAAGCAGATGTTCCAATCCAAAATAAGTTTTCTCTTTTTTGCTGCAGGCTGGCTCTTTGTTGTTATCAGGGGAGCAACGGTTGGAAATGGTGATGAACTTCTAGTAGAAGGTAATTCATATGGAACTTCTCTTTTACTTGGCGGATTTATCTGGCTACTTTGGTCATTAATTCGATTCAATAAAGATAAGTAAACTTAGATTTGACCTATCTGGTCTGCCAGCTCCACTCTTGACCATCTTTAGAATCTTTTACAGCGATTCCAAGTTTTGCTAGTTCATCTCGCAATTGATCACTTTTCGCAAAGTCTTTTGCCAATCTCGCGGCTTCTCGATCCTTCAGTAGGGCAATCGCCGCCTCCGGTAGAGCTTCATCGGCAATTTCATGTAATAACTCAAGTCCAAATAATTGATCGACATTTTCAAATAAGGCCCGCTTTTCACCGACAGATAACTCTGATCTCTCAATTGATCGCAATTTAATCACTGCTTGTGGGGTATCTAAGTCTTCGTAAAAATCCTGAGCAATGGCATCTGTTAACTCTCTGACCGCTGGACTTTGATCTGCTGGCGAATCAAGCCATTGTTGGTAATTCTTGCGCCATCGATTTAGAAGATTATGTGCAGCAATCAGGGCGCTCCAAGAGAGATCCATCTGGCTGCGATATCGATTCTCCATAAAGCAAAAACGGAGCGTCAGCGGACTTATTCTTCGCGAAACTAAATCTCGTACCAGAACAACATTTCCAGCGCTCTTTGACATCTTTCTTCCTTCGAAAAGTAGATGTTCGCCATGTAACCAAAGCGATACTGCTTCTTCTCCAATTAGAGAATTTGATTGAGCTCGCTCATTTTCATGATGGGGAAAACGAAGATCTATTCCTCCGACATGTAAATCCACATGACCATCTAAATACTTTAGCGACATCGCAGTGCATTCAATATGCCAACCTGGAAAGCCGGGACCCCATGGGGTTTCCCAAATCATTTCTCGTCTGTTGCCGGCGGTTTTCCATAGCGCCCAATCAGCATGGAACCTCTTTGCGCCACCCTCAGTGAATTCATATCTATGCCCTGGTTGCAAAGCATCAAGACGATTTCCACTTAATGCACCGTAAGTTGGAAACTTCTCGGCAGCAAAGTAAATGGATTTATCTTCGCCAAGATAAGCGAGTTCCTTTTTCAGTAACTTTTCAATTGCATCAATCATTAAATCGATTGTTTCGCTAGCTCGAGGATAAAGTCGGGCTGGTTTTATATTTATTGACTGACAATCGGCATGAAACTTCGCTTCATAATCCCGTGCAATTTCAAATGGATCTCGAGATTCAGTTTTAGATTGAGCCAAGATCTTGTCCTCTTCAAAATCTTCGCTCATGTGTCCAACATCGGTGATGTTTTGAACTAAATTAACTTTGAAATTTGCGAATTCCAACGCACGTCGCGCCAAGTCAGCTAATAAAAATGTACGGAGATTTCCAATGTGTGCATCTCTATAGACGGTCGGTCCACAGCAATAAATATTTACCGTTGGCTCACCACCACGTTCCTGAAACTCGAGATTTTCTACCTGGCGAGTCAGGGTGTTGTACAGACGAAGTGGTGTTCTACCGCCCTGCGCGCGCTTCATAAAGATAGATTATGTACGATTAGCACACCCGTTTTCGTGAGGAGAGTTCAGTGACCTACGTAATTGCCCTTCCGTGTGTCGATGTAAAAGATAAGTCGTGCATCGAGGAATGCCCGGTTGATTGCATTTACGAAGGCGAGCGGATGCTCTATATCCAACCTGACGAGTGCGTTGATTGTGGAGCCTGCGAGCCAGTCTGTCCGGTTGAGGCGATTTACTACGAAGATGACGTTCCGGCTCAATGGAGCGAATTTAAAGATGTGAATTCTGAGTTCTTCAACGAACTTGGCTCTCCTGGTGGCGCAAGTAAAGTTGGCGCTACTGGCAAAGACCATCCACGACTTCTTCAAATTGAAAAGAAACCAGAGTAAAACTCTCTGAGTTATTAATTGAAACTTCCAGATTTTCCTTGGGACGCCCTTGCACCATACGGTGAACGGGCAAAGGCTCACGAATCCGGAATTATTGATTTATCGCAAGGTACGCCTGTCGATGCCACGCCAGATTTCATTCAAGATGAGTTAAAAAGAAATTCTAATTCGCCTAGTTATCCAGTAACTGCTGGCACCCCTGAGCTCCGTTTAGCAATTGAAAAATATGCTCGAGAAATAATTGGCGCTAGTGGCGAATTTGATGTTCTGCCAACAATTGGATCTAAGGAATTGGTTGCGCTCCTTCCATTCTTACTTGAAGCAAAGCGGATTCTCATTCCCAAGATTGCTTATCCAACATATAAAGTCGGTGGAATCCTCGCTAAATCTGAGATTTTAGAAGTAGATATTGACCCATCATCATGGCCGACCAAAATCAAGGATGGCAAAGTCGACCTTGTTTGGATTAATTCACCTTCGAATCCCACCGGAAGAGTCCACTCAGAACGTGAAATGGCGGCAATAGTTGATTGGTCGCGATCTAACCAAATTCCCATTGCTAGCGACGAGTGTTATCTGCCATTTCCAGATTCGCAATCCGGAATCTCGATTTTGAAGATTGCGGCTGGCGATAATCGCGGATTATTGGCTCTGCATTCTCTTTCTAAACGATCAAATTTGGCTGGATATCGAACTGGATTCGTCGTAGGAGATCCAGCTCTAATAAAGGAATTACTTGAAATTAGAAAACATATCGGCTTGATGATGCCGTTACCCACTCAGCGAGCGATGAAAGTTGCGCTAGAGGATGAAGCACATGTGCAACTGCAATCTGATCGTTACCGGCAACGTCGAAAAGTGCTGGCCGAAGCTCTGCGGAATGCTGGATTCAAGATTGAATATTCAGATGCAGGGCTTTATATCTGGTGTACTAGAGATGAGGATGATTGGCAGACCGTGGCCTGGTTTGCGGATCGAGGAATATTAGTTACTCCAGGTAACTTCTATGGTGTCGCCGGCGCAAAGAACGTGCGAATCGCATTGACAGCATCGGATGCAAAAATTAGTGAAGCTGCAGCGAGAATTAATCAATGAAAGAAATATCTAAGGCAATTCTTCTAGTTGGCGGAAAAGGCACCAGACTGATGCCACTTACGACCACTACGCCAAAGCCTATGTTACGAATTGCTGGCGCACCTGTTACCGAACATCAGATAGTTAAAGCGCGTGATGCTGGCGTCACGGAAATTGTCCTTGCAACTTCGTATTTAGCAGATGTTTTTCAACCATATTTTGACGATGGATCTAGATTTGGAATAAAGATCTCATACGCCGTTGAATCCGAGCCACTAGGCACCGGTGGCGCCATCGCAAATGCTGCAAAAGAGCTTAATTTAAAAGATGATGAATCTGTTTATATTTTTAATGGAGATGTTTTAAGTCTTCATGAATTAAGAGAACAGGCAAAGCTCCACCAAGAAAGTGGTGCAGATGCAACTCTTCACTTAATTGAAGTCGAAGATGCCAGAGCATTTGGCTGCGTTCCGGTTGACGAAACCGGTCGAGTCCTTGAATTCTTAGAGAAGATGGATACTCCTAAGGCAAATACCATTAACGCCGGCTGTTATATATTCACTTCTGAGTCCTTGAATACTATTCCCAGAGATCAAGTAGTCAGCGTAGAGCGAGAGACATTCCCAAGGTGGCTTTCACAATCGCGGAATCTCTATGGGTATCTTGATTCAAAGTATTGGATTGATATGGGAACTCCGGAATCGATGATTAAGGCATCTCGAGATCTTGTTTCAAGAAGTGGAAAATCAATGGTGGCCTCTGATGTTGAGCTTGGCCCAAATTCAATTATTGATAGAGGTAGTTATGTTGATTCTGGAGCCCGCATCGGATCTGATTGTCGAATCTCTGGATCCATTGTTGGCGCCAAAGCAGTGATTGAAGATGGCTCAAAGATTGAAAATTCTTATATTGCGCCTAATTCTCGCGTCAAAAGTGGTTCAAATTTGAGTGAGATCATTCACGGATTTGCGGAATAACTCTCCATTTTTTTGCCCTTGCGACTTGACTTTAGGGGAATAACACAAGTGTAATTCCCCCATTGAGCTGACCTTGGGGTCGGCCCCTTTCGTAGGAGATTGGCTAATGACTGATGCTCGACGTAATGAGCAGAACTACCTTTCCGGTCCAAGTATCCAACTAGGTAATGGCGAGATCATCGAACTCTCGTGGCAAGAGCGCGCGCTCTGCGCCCAGACAGATCCAGAGGCCTTCTTTCCTGAGAAAGGTGGCTCAACCAGAGAAGCAAAGCGAGTTTGCCTATCCTGTGAAGTAAGACAAGAGTGTCTTGAATATGCGCTCGCCCATGATGAACGATTTGGCATCTGGGGCGGACTCTCAGAGCGCGAACGTCGTCGCCTTAAGCGTCGACCTGCGTAAATCCTTAGTTTCTACGAACTCGAGGCGGTGAGATGCCGACTTCTATTTCCAATGATTTACGTACTCGCAATTTTGTAACAGCGATTCTTGTTGTTCACAATGGCGCAGAATGGTTACCCGAAGTTGTTGTTGCGCTCACGTCACAGAAACATCGAATCGACAATGTTATTGCGATTGATACCGGTTCTACTGATGCATCAATTCAATATCTGAAAAAAGCCAAAATTCCATTTATAGAGGCTCCGGTTGATACTGGATTTGGAGCCGCAATTGAGTTGGCGTTGTCGAGCAAATTCTACGAAACAGCACCAGAAGGAAATAAAGAGTGGATCTGGTTGATTCATGACGATTGTGCGCCGAAATCAGACGCTTTACTCGAATTGTTAATTGCCACAGAGAACAAACCTCAAGTCGCAATGGTTGGACCAAAACTTCGAGGTTGGTACGACCGAAATCATTTACTGGAAGCGGGCATAAGTATTGCGGCAAATGGCGCCCGCTGGACCGGCTTGGAATATCTTGAAAAAGATCAAGGGCAGCACGATGGCACACGTGAAGTTTTATCTGTTAGCACAGCTGGCGCTTTAATCCGAAAAGATGTCTTTGACGAACTTGGCGGATTCGATAACGAACTATCGTTATTTAGAGATGATGTCGACTTTGGCTGGCGCGTTCATACGGCTGGACATAGCGTCGCGGTTGTCCCAAGTGCGATTGCAGTTCATGCTGAGGCTGCCGCCAACGAGCGACGCGAAATCGATGTAGCTGATGCTTTTCTACACCGACCATTACTTTTAGATCGTCGTCATGCCGCATATGTGTTGATGGCAAACTCTTCATTCTGGCTAACGCCTTTTATTGCTCTGCAATTACTGGGATCTGCGCTGCTACGCTCGATTGGCTACTTGTTAGCAAAACTTCCTGGTTACGCGCTAGATGAATTAGCAGCTGTCGCTTTAGTTCTAGCTCAACCTCAAGATCTAATTAGAGCTAGGCGGGAGCGCAAAGCGAAAAGATTGATTTCTTCGCGAGTTATCTCCAAATTTGTTCCTCCAAGAGGTGCGCAACTTTCTCTAACTTTTGATCGAACAAGAGATGCCATTGTCAGAACTTGGCGAGCAAGTTCGCTATATGCAAAAACTGAAGCTCCGACCCAAAGTTCAAGCATCGACTTTAGTGATGAGGTCGCAGAAAATGCCGATATCGAACTAGTTCGCACACCTTCATTTTTAAAAGCAATTAGAGGTAGGCCAATCCTCTCCTCATCAATTCTCGTATTGCTGGTCTCATTAATTGCATTTCGCGGACGCTTAACTGACTTAGTCGGCGGAGCGCTTCCTAGTACACCGGATAGCGGTTTAACTTTGCTTGGACAATATGTAGATTCTTGGCACACCGTGGGACTTGGTTCTAGTGTCAATGTTCCACCTTGGGTAGCTCTACTTGGTATTTCATCGATTATTACCCTATTTAATGCAAAAGCTTTGATTTCAATTCTCTTCGTCCTTGCCATTCCACTTGGCTTCTTTGGGGCATATCAACTCGCTAGAAAATTTACTAATTTACACTTCTTAGCTTTAGGCGCGGCACTTCTTTATGCGTTTGCACCGGTTGCAATCAGCGGGCTAAATTCAGGAAGATTAGGAACCGTTGTACTTTTTGTTATCGGACCTTGGTTAGTCCGCGCTTTACTTGGACTTGAAGCCCTAGAAAACCTGAATTGGCGTCAGACGTGGTGGTTGGCACTCCTTCTGACGTTGGTATTTGCTTTCTCACCATTAACATTTCTAAGCCTATTCATCTGGCAATTCATTTTAATTCTGCTTGACGTAGTTGCTTTTAACAAAAATATGTTCACAAAAGAGATATTTGATCAACGAAATGTTAGAAGAGTTGCGATTTCTGCTGCGCCAATTATCGCTTGCGCTCCATGGTCAATTGAATTAATTATTCATCCATCTAGGTTTTTACTGGATCCAGGCTTGGCAAAAGCCGGTGGCGAACCTTTATCAATCATGCTGGGTAATCCGGGTGGCCTTGGCGCACCTCCAATCTGGTTGATTTCACCAATACTTTTCATCGCTCTAATTTCTTTATTTGTCGGCAAAGTTTCTCGCTTAGGGGAAGTTGCTATTTTCTTCATAGGGATAGCGATGCTTTTTGGTTCAAGAAATGTAGCCGGACATGGAAGTTTGGAACCTGAACCACTTTGGGTTGGTTCACTTCTGGTCATCCCGACCTTGGTAGCACTTCTTGCAGGTGTAATTATGATTAATGAGTATCTGCCAAAGATTTCCGAGAGTCATATTGATTACCGTCATTTTCTGCTTGGATCAGTCTCAATAATCTCAATCCTCTCGATTGCAATTTCAATTCCGTGGCTGATAGCTACTTCCAACGACGCTCCATTGCAGAGTAAGACAAGGGATGCGTTGCCGGCTTTCCTAACGGTTGGCGCGCAGACTGAGGAAAGATTCAAGACATTAGTTATCAGAAGCGAAAATGATCAAACGACATTTTTTATTGCTCGAGATCGAGATTTGATACTGGGTGAACCTGATGTGCTTGTTGGTCTCTCGCTTGTAGTAAATAAATCTATTGTTGATCTCGTAACCGGCGCTGGCATAGATTCCAGTAAAGTTTTGGCTGATTTTGGAATTAGATATATTTTCTTAGCACGACCACTAAATGATGATTTGGTTAGAACAATCGATGGCGTCGGTGGGTTCACGCGTGCATCTAAAACAAATGAAGGAATTACTTGGAAGGTTACGGATGCTTTACCGCATGTACTTTTTGTAACTTCAGATGGCAGAAGAATCACGATTCCAAGTGGTGGAACAGGAGCAGAAGGCACCTTCACTGAACCTGGAAAAGTTTTGATTACAGAGAAATTTGATTCAAGATGGAAGTTGCTGGTAAATGGAAGATTTGTTCCTTCTATTGAGTCACCAACGGGAGTGCCGATTTTTAATATTACGGAACCAGGGGAATTCACCCTCTATCACGATTCAACTTCAAGACGTGCATGGGTATCGCTTCAAATTATTAGCTTCGCAGCTCTTGTTGTATTGGCTTTACCTGCCCGACGTCGACGAAGCGAGATGAAGTTGGAGGAACTCTCATGACCGCTGCGCCGAACGTTTCAAATCAAGTTAGATCAACATTTGCGCTATTGATCTTCATTATTTTCGCTCATGTTGCGATTTTGTTGCCGCAAAATGATCAGACTGCGGAAGTTTCGCGTAGCTATGCGGTGACAACATGCCCTGGGTCAATAAACGGAGCTAGAAGTGTTGCACTGCTGCCATCAAAATCAATTGGTATTAGAGACTTAAATCGTAAAGCTTCAGGTTTTACGCAGTCGGCAACGGGTACGCCAAATAATTCCAGCGGAGCAATTGTGATTTCTGGCAACCCTCGTGACACCTTGAATATCCAAAGTAAAGAAAGTAGATGGACTACAGCAGTTACATGCGGCCTTGGCGATGCAAACTCTTGGTTTATAGGCGGAACTGCAAATGTAACTAGCCAAGGCAAGCTAGTTATGATCAATAGCGGATTAAGCGATGCACAAGTTGAAGTAACTGCCTATGACGAAACTGGTCCTAAGGCTGCAAATAACATCTCCGTACGTGCCCTTTCAGAGAAAGTTGTTCGTATCGACGCTCTCGATCCAGGAGCTGAAAGTTTGGCGCTACAAGTAAAAGTACTTAATGGACGCGTAACAAGTTACTTACTTGATGAAAGAGTGCGTGGACTCAATAACTTAGGAGGAGATTTTGTATCACCAAATGTTGCACCGGGTGAAGTTCAAATAATTCCTGGCCTCATTGCAAAATATGGTACTTCAGGAAAGTTAAACCACACTCTTAGAGTTATAAACGTTTCAGAATCTGATACAAGTGCATCTGTTGAAATTCTCTCCAAAACGGGTGTATATATTCCGGTTGGACTGGGTGAAATTAACTTGAAAGCCAAGACAGTTGTGGATGTTCCACTAAAAGATTTGGATCTAGGTAAAGAAAACTTCGCAATAAAAATAGAAGCGTCAGCACCGATTGCGGCAGCTGTAAGAACAGAGCTAACTTCAGGCTCTCTCTCTGACTTTTCTTGGTCAATTGCAACGCCAAGTTTTAAGAGTTTGGAATTTAACCTCTATGGTTTAGAACCCACAATCACTTTTGTTGGCGAGCGGATTGCGGTCCTTGCAGAATGGAGATCGCGTGATGGAAAGAGAAATTCACGCGTATTAACGGGCGAGGAGATTGTTAATTGGAAGGTGCCAGCCAATGTTCGGATGGTTCGTCTAATTAACCGAGGCACAGTAAGTGCCGGGATGACTTGGGTAACTCGCGATGGAATAGCGGCATTGCCCGTTACTGGCGCCGCATCACTTGAAAGTGCGGTTCGACCGATTACAGACATATCTGTCATTCAGTCACGCACGTAATCCCACATTTTTATTCAATTCCTACTAATCTCGCGATATGTCAGCAGAAGTAAAACGTCCCAGCGGAAGCGGTAGGCGCTGCTCGCGTTCTGGTTGTAATCAGAGTGCTGCAAAGACCTTGATCTATATTTACAGCGATTCGACGGCAGTCCTTGGCCCCCTTTCTACATTTGCAGAACCTCATACATTTGATTTTTGTTTAGAACATAGCGATAAATTAACGGTGCCAAAGGGTTGGAATGTTATTAAGCACGATTCAGGTTTGAATGAAGCAGAGCCTTCTGCCGAAGACTTGATGGCTATTGCTGATGCAGTACGCGAGGTTGCAAAGCAAGATATTGTCGAAAAGCGTAAAACTCCTGAGGTTGGAAGACGTGGCCATCTGCGCGCTATCCCTAATCAGAAATAGAATTTCAAAGACGGATTAAGGATATAACTTGTTAGTAGACCGCTTAATTAAGGCATATGACATACGCGGACTTGTTGAAGAGGAACTTACTCCCGATTTTGCCTTTGCTGCCGGAGTAGCTTTCGCCAGATTCTTGGAATTAAAGCGAGAACCTGCAACTGTTGTCATTGGCGAAGATATGCGACCTTCATCGCCTGAATTAGCAAGTGCATTTTCAGATGGAGTAATTTCCCAAAGTTTTGATGTTATTCGCATCGGACTTGCTGCAACAGATCAACTTTATTTTGCTTCTGGTTCTCTTAACCTGCCCGGCGCGATGTTCACCGCTAGCCATAATCCCGCTGAGTACAACGGCATAAAACTCTGCTTAAGTGGCGCAAGGCCTATCGGAGAAGATTCGGGACTCAATTGGATAAAGGAGGCAATTAGAGAAGGTGCACAGATGGCACTGCGCAATACTGGAGTAGTAAAAGAAAAATTCATGCTTGATGAATATGTTAATTTCTTATTCAGCCTATTTCCAGAAAATACTTTTACGCGAAGTTTCCAAGGACGAAAACTTGAAATCGCTATTGATGCAGGAAACGGGATGGGTGGATACACCTCACCAGCAGTGATGTCGAAGATTGCCGCAAATATCAGTCCAATTTTCTTCGAACTTGATGGAACATTTCCAAATCATGAGGCAAACCCGATTGATCCAAAGAATTTAGTCGACCTACAAGACTTAGTGAAAAGGACAAATTCCGATATCGGTTTAGCATTTGATGGCGATGCTGATCGATGTTTCTTGATTGACGAGAGAGGCGAACTAGTTTCACCATCTGCGCTGACTGCGCTAATTGCAAAGCGGGAACTTGCGGCAAATCCGGGCGCGACCGTCATTTACAACTTGATCTGCTCTAGGGCGGTACGTGAAACAATAGAAGAAAATGGCGGTATTCCACTTCGAAGTCGCGTCGGACATTCATTTATTAAGAAATCTATGGCGGAATCTGGAGCAATTTTTGGCGGAGAACATTCTGGCCACTTTTATTTCAAAGAATTTTGGCGAGCTGACTCAGGAATGCTTGCAGCGCTTCATGCAATAGCAGCACTTTTAGATAACAATCTTCCACTAAGTGAGTTGCTTAAGCCATACAATCGCTATGCAATTAGTGGTGAAATAAACACTAAAGTTACTGATCAAAAATTAGCAATCGAAAAGATTAAGAATTTCTACCGAGATATTGCAGAACCGGTTGAGTTTGATGATCTTGATGGATTGACGGTTACTAGCGATACCTGGTGGTTTAATCTGCGTCCTTCAAATACCGAGCCATTATTGAGGCTTAATGTTGAGGCAGATTCTGATGCGCAGATGGCAAGGCTTAGAGACGAAGTGCTGGAACAGTTAAATACCCAGTAAACTTCCGCGTCTTACCATCTAACTCATTAGGAGCATTGTGAGCCTTCCAAAGCATGAAATCGCCGATAGTTCTCTAGCCGTTGAAGGCAAGAAGAGAATTGAGTGGGCAGACCGCAATATGCCGGTCTTGGCGCAGATTAGAAAGCGATTTGAAAAAGAATTACCTTTTAAAGGTGTCCGCTTCTCTGCATGTATGCACGTCACCACTGAGACTGCTAATTTGATGCGAACACTTGTTGCAGGAGGAGCGGAACTTGCTCTCTGTGCCTCCAACCCACTCTCAACACAAGATGATGTTGCCGCATCCTTAGTACATGATTTTGGAATTAGCGTCTTTGCTAAAAAAGGTATTGATCGCGATGGTTATTATCGAAATATCAATGCATGTCTTGATATTGCACCAAATCAAGTCTTTGATGATGGCTGCGATTTAGTTAATACTCTCCACACTACAAGAACTGAATTACTTCCAAATGTTGCCGGTGGTTGCGAAGAGACTACGACCGGTGTTATTCGACTTTCTCAGATGGCTCGCGATAACGCGCTTAAGTTTCCAATGATTGCCGTAAACGATACCGATACCAAACATATGTTTGATAATCGCTACGGGACTGGCCAATCAACAATGGATGCGATTTTCCGTGCAACCAATCAATTAATTGCAGGAAAAGTATTTGTTGTCGCAGGTTTTGGATATTGCGGCAAAGGTGTAGCTGATCGCGCACGTGGACTTGGTGCAGATGTGGTCGTAACGGAAGTAGATCCAACGAAGGCGCTGGATGCCTTGATGCAAGGATTCCGAGTGATGCCGATGAAAGATGCAGCAAAGATCGGCGATATTTTTGTAACGGTTACTGGAAACAGAACCATCATTTCTAAAGAACATTTTGAATTAATGAAAGATGGCGTGATCATGGCAAATGCTGGCCATTTCAATATTGAAATTGATGTCGAATGGCTTGAGAACAATTGCAAGAAGAATTCGAAGATTCGCCATCAAACCGATGAGTACCAACTCTCTAACGGAAATCGAATCCTCTTAATTGCAGAAGGTCGTCTGGTTAATTTAGGCGCAGCGGAAGGCAGTCCGGCCGCTGTTCTTGATATGTCCTTCGCTAACCAAGCCTTAGCAGCTGAGTGGCTCCTGAGTGAAGCTGCAAAGTTAAAGCCAGGCGTTCACGAAGTTCCCAAGTCGATTGATAAAGAAATTGCAGCTTTGAAGTTGAAGAGTATGGGTGCAACGATTGATACTTTGACTCCGGTTCAAACTGAATATTTAAATTCTTGGGAGCACGGCAGCTAATGACTTCAATACTTGTTGTAGATGACGATCAAGATCTCGCTGAGATGTTGGGAATCGTCCTCAACGGTGTTGGAATGGAAGTTGATCTGGTTAGCCGTGGCGATGAAGCTATTACTGTTTTCCGAAATAGCCAACCAGATTTAGTTCTACTCGACATTATGCTTCCTGGAGCTGACGGCATTGAAGTTTGTAAAGAAATTAGAAAACAATCAACGCGCGTTCCGATTGTTATGTTGACTGCGAAAAGCGACACCCATGACATTGTGCGCGGCTTAGAAGCCGGTGCAGATGATTACATGGTCAAACCATTTAAACCCTCCGAACTTGTTGCGCGAATTCGCACCAGATTGCGAAGAGCAGGTGGCGATATCAATGGTCATTTAACAATCGGAGATCTTGCTATCGATGTGGTTGAACACTCCGTCTCACGAAATGGCAAAGAGATTCCGTTGACCCGACTTGAGTTTGATCTACTTGTCGCTCTGGCAAAAGAACCTGGACGGGTCTTCACTCGTGAAGCCTTACTTGGAGAAGTGTGGGGCTATCGCCATTCAACAGATACCAGACTCGTAAACGTCCATGTTCAAAGATTGCGCGCGAAGATAGAACATGAAGCAGAGAACCCAGAGATTATTCTCACGGTTCGCGGAGTCGGATATAAAGCGGGCGGATCCGGCGCTCGTAACTAATGACGCAACTATTCACAAAGTTTCGTCAATCATTCTTTCTAAAGGTTTTTACCTTAACTGCTGTTGTATCAGTAATTCTTATTAGCATTATCGGTTCAAGCCTTTATAACCGATTAGAAGATGGCATTTATCGAGAGAAAACAGCATCAGCAATCTCTGAAGGAAGAGCAGCAATTCAATTTGCCGAATATCGTTTAACGGTTGCTACGTTGAGCCCAACCTCAGATTACAAAGCTCTTGTTGAAGAAATAGTTAATTCAACAAATGTCAGTGCCGAAGAATCTGGAAGAGAAGTAGCTCTCTTCAATTCCAGGGGTCTAAAGATAAGAGGTATTGTGCCAATCAATACTTCAAATTTCTTGAAACCAGAATCTATTCCGACAGAACTACGCAAACAGATTAAAGAGAATTCTGAAGTATCTTGGCAACGAGGAAATCTAAAGTATGTAAATAATCGTCAGATTCCGGGAATTTTTATCGGCAAAGAGTTGGATATTTCATCACTCGGCAAATTTGAGATGTATCTAGCTTACGATTTTGTAGCGCAGCAACGAAGCATTGATCTGATTGGTAGATCCTTATGGGGCACAGGAATTCTGCTTTTAGTTTTAATCTTGCTCACGGCATCTATAGTCTTACGTATTGCGATTAAACCAATTCAAATCGCCGCTGAAAGCGCGGAATCAATAACCGCAGGAGATTTAAAGCGACGCATGTCAGTTAGCGGAGAAGATGAGACGGCTCGATTAGGAATAGCTTTTAATCAAATGGCAACGACACTAGCCGAACAGATCAATCGCTTAGAGAATCTTTCTCGAATACAACAAAGGTTCGTTTCCGATGTTTCCCATGAATTACGCACGCCATTAACAACTATTCGAATGGCGGCAGATGTCATCGCTGAAGCAAAACTTTCTTTCGACCCAAATGTGGCACGCAGTGCAGAATTACTACAGTCACAGATTGAAAAATTTGAACAACTTTTGCAAGACTTATTGGAAGTTAGTAGATTCGACGCAGAAGCCGCAACTCTAGATATTGCAAAAGTGGATATTACAACGGTGATAAAAAAGTGTGTTGATGATCTTTCAATTGTTGCCAGTGAAAAAGAGAGCGAAATTCGTTTTGCTGCGCCTACTGAACGAATTATGCTTGATGCTGATTCTCGAAGAGTTGAGCGAATAATTAGGAACCTGCTCACTAACGCAATTGATCACTCCGAAGGTCGACCGGTAGATGTAAAAATTGTTGAGTCTTCTGATGCAGTCGCCGTTGGTGTGCGTGACTACGGAATTGGAATTGAAAGACAATATTGGAATCGAGTATTTGATCGATTCTGGCGAGCAGACCCGTCTCGGTCACGAATTCGTGGCGGAACCGGTCTTGGATTATCAATTGCAAGAGAGGACGCCGCGCTTCATAACGGCGCGATTAAGGTGTGGGGAGAAATTGGTAAAGGTGCAAATTTTGTTCTGACTCTTCCAAAGGTCTCTGGAGAATCAATAATAAATTATCCGTTATCGGAAAATCCACAGCAATAAATTTATTCAACAAAATAAAAGCAAATACAAATAACTTTGCCAGATGTTCAATGGCCTTGTAAATCTTATTTATCCCACTAAATGCTTACTATGCGAGAAGAAAACCGAAAATGAATCACTTTGCCAGGAGTGCAGGAAATTATGGAAACCTGTTCCACATAAACTCAAAGACTTTACTTTTCCTACTTATGCAGCAATTAGGTATGACAGAGTTGCTATGAAAATTGTTCTTCAAGCGAAAGAGGAAGGCAATAGATATGCACAAGCGCTACTTGCAACAGCAATAAACAGTTCAATAACTAAATTAATTTCCAGTTCAAATAAAGAGTTTGTATTGGTGCCAATCCCTACGTCAACTAAACCATATCGCCGAAGAGGCATAGATCCGATTCTTGAACTAGCTTCGAAAACTCGCCTACAAATGCAAAATGCCAATCAAAAATTTACCGTCGCACAACTCTTAGAAGTTAGAAAGTCGTTACATGATCAAACTGGGCTTACTAATCTAGAAAGATTAAGAAATTTGGCAGGTGCTTTTCAGGTTAAAAATGAGATTGCTAGAGATTTTTATGATTCACGCCCAATAATTGTGATTGATGATGTAGTGGCTTCCGGAAGTACCTTACGAGAGGCTGTCCGTGCCCTTAAGGAGAGAAATCTGACAGTAATCGGGGCCGCTAGCGCCTGCTTCACATTTAGGTATTAATCAATTCTGCTAATACGATTAGCCCCTCACAAGTTGATTCAGATCTAGGAAGGTTCGTGGTAGCTCTACTCGACAAAATTTTGCGCGCCGGTGAAGGCCGGGCGCTAAAGCAGCTTGCCCGAATTGTCACCGAAGTAAATTCGCAAGAGGCTAAGTTTGCCGCGCTCTCGGATCAAGAGCTCAGAGAGATGACGACTAAATTTCAAAAACGTTATGCCGACGGTGAATCATTAGATGATCTACTGCCAGAAGCTTTTGCTGTTGTAAGAGAAGCTTCGAAACGAACTTTGGGGCAGCGTCATTACGATGTTCAGATCATGGGTGGCGCAGCACTCCATCGAGGAAATATTGCGGAGATGAAAACTGGTGAAGGTAAGACTCTAGTTTCTACATTACCTTCTTATTTGAATGCATTAACTGGACTCGGTGTACATATCGTTACGACCAACGATTACCTGGCAGAGCGAGATAGCGAATGGATGGGGCGTATCCATAGATTCCTCGGCTTAAAAGTTGGCGTAATTCTGGCTTCCATGACGCCGCAGGAGAGACGAGAACAGTACGGCGCGGATATTACTTACGGTACAAATAATGAATTCGGTTTTGACTATCTTCGAGACAATATGGCTTGGTCGCTCACTGATTGTGTCCAACGTGGTCACAATTTTGCTATCGTCGATGAAGTTGACTCAATTTTGATAGATGAAGCTAGAACGCCATTAATTATTAGCGGTCCTGCTGACAAAGCAACAAAGTGGTACGTGGAGTTTGCAAATATTGCAAACAAATTGGTTCGAGGCGAACATTACGAAGTTGACGAAAAAAAGAAGACTACGGGAATTCTTGATGCAGGCGTAGCCAAAGTCGAAGAACTCTTAAAGATTGAGAACCTTTATGAGTCGGTAAATACTCCTTTAATTGGTTATCTGAATAACGCCTTGAAAGCTAAGGAAATATTTAAGCGTGATCGTGATTACGTAATCATGAGTGGCGAATTGTTAATTGTTGATGAACATACAGGACGTGTACTTTCTGGGCGTCGTTACAGTGAAGGTTTACATCAAGCTCTTGAGGCAAAAGAACGTGTAGAAATTCGTGACGAGAATCAAACACTAGCTACCATTACTTTGCAGAATTATTTCCGCATGTACGACAAATTGTCAGGCATGACAGGTACCGCGATGACAGAAGCATCAGAATTTATGCAGATTTATAAATTGGGTGTTATTCCAATCCCAACCAACCGACCCATGTCTCGCGTTGACCAATCAGATCTTGTTTACAAAACTGAAGCTGCAAAGTACGAAGCTGTTGCAAATGACATAACCGAACGTCACCGAAGAGGTCAACCAGTACTTGTTGGCACCGTGAGTGTTGAAAAATCTGAGTATTTGTCGCAAGTTCTTAAGAAGCGGGGAGTGCCGCATGAAGTTCTTAATGCAAAACAACATGAACGTGAAGCGGCGATTATTGCTCGAGCCGGAACCATTGGTGCTGTAACTGTTGCAACCAATATGGCCGGTCGTGGTACAGACATCATGTTGGGTGGAAATCCAGAATTTATGGCAGATTTCGAATTACAACGCAAAGGAATTTCGCCAGTTGATAACGCCGAAGAATACGAGCGTATGTGGCCAACAGAGTTAGCAAATCAAAAAGCTGCAGTTAAAGAAGAGCACGAAAAGGTTGTAAACCTTGGTGGTTTGTATGTACTTGGCACAGAGAGACACGAATCTCGCCGGATAGATAACCAGCTTCGTGGTCGTTCTGGACGTCAGGGCGATCCTGGTGAGTCACGTTTTTATCTTTCTCTTCAAGATGAATTAATGCGACGGTTTAACTCGGCATTAGTCGAGCGATTCCTAACAGCTGCCGGAATTCCAGAAGATACGCCAATTGAGTCGAAGATGGTTTCTAATGCAATCAAATCTGCGCAAACTCAAGTTGAGTCACAGAACTTTGAAGTTCGAAAGAATGTTTTGAAGTATGACGATGTAATGAATCGGCAACGTGAAGTTGTTTACTCTGAACGCCACGAAGTTCTTGAAGGTGCAGACTTAAAAGAGCAAGTTGCTGGCTTTATTGAAGACACAATCCGTGGGTACGTAATTGCAGCAACCTCAGAGGGATATCCAGAGGAGTGGGATCTTGAGAAGCTCTGGACTGTACTTAAGGCAATTTATCCAATTTCCTTTACTGTGTCCGACCTTGAGAGTGAAGTTGGTGGCAGAACTGGTCTTGATCAAGAATTCCTAGCTCATAGAATCGTCACAGATATTCTTGAAGCTTACGAAAAGCGTGAGGCTGAATTAGGTAGCAATGTGATTCGAGAACTTGAGCGAAAGATTCTCCTCTCTGTACTTGATCGAAAGTGGCGCGAACATCTCTATGAGATGGATTATTTACAAGAAGGAATTGGCCTTCGCGCAATGGCGCAACGAGATCCATTGGTCGAATATCAAAAAGAAGGTTACGAGTTATTCTCGGCAATGATTGAAGCCATGAAAGAGGAAGTCGTTGGCTTCCTATTTAATGTTGAAGTAAAAGTTGAAGATTCAAAAGTTGCCGCAAAAGGTGTAACCGAAAAATCTCAGACGGAAAATCTGACATATTCAGCCCCATCAGAAGATGGGTCTACTTCAGCCGGAGCGTCAGGTGTTTCCAGAAACTCACTTTGCCCCTGTGGTTCTGGCAAAAAATATAAGCGTTGCCACGGCGCTTCATAGCAATTCGAATTCTGTACATAACCATCTCCCGTCTACGCCTTCAAATCTTGCGATAAGTGCGCGCACGCGCTCTGGAAATGCCAAAGTTGCGACAACTTCAATTACGCCCTCAATTGGATAATTTCGATGAATTTTCTTGATTCTCGGTTGAACCTTCAAATTACCGACCTGTGAAGCTATGGAGTTAAAGGTGTAACGATGAGTCATACGCGCAATCTGTCTTAATTGTCTTCGCCCTAACAAGATTTCGATAACACTTACAACATAAGCAAGAGTCCATCGATCTGGATCAGGAAGTTCTGAAGGATCAGTAGGAATTGGAGCGAAACCCGGATCAAAGTTCTCGCCGTGTGTAGTGGGCATTAAGAATAGTTTCTTACTAGCGGGAACCTCGCTGGCGATTTCTGGCGGTGATGTAAAAAATTGAAAAGCTTCTTGAGTAGATTTCATAGCGCGCAGAATCGCGCGAATTTAGCTGTAGCACCTCAGCCGAAAGTATGAGTGTGGAAAACTCATATCTGATGGATCGCTGAGGTATTAATCGCCTATGAAATCTCTTGAAAAATCATGGCGAGATATCTCATTCTTTCTCACGCCTAGATATCTGATGGGCCTAATTTTAATAATTGCTTCATTTGTTTCTGCTTTCATAATTAGCAATTCTGCTGATCGCACTGTCACCGTCTGGGCAAGTACCGGAGATCTTGCCCCAGGCGAAGTCATTACTCCAGAAGATGTAACACCAATGCGAGTCAGATTGATTGAAAATGGCGAACAATATCTCAGCACATCATTCGAAATCGTTGGCTCATCAGTCCTTAGAAGAATTGGCACATCCGAATTTGTGCCGAGTTTTGCAATCTCTCAAGATATTGATGTAAATCTTCAGCTAGTTCCAATTTCGGTGGCACAAGACATGGCGCCTTCTAATTTGAAATCCGGTGCAATAGTAGACATTTATGGAGTTCCCGAACCGAATCAATACGATAGCAAAAAAGATTCGACAAAGTTACTTCTCTCTGGAGTATCAATTGATTCAGTAACAGCAAATGAGTTTGGCGGACGCATGTTAATTACCTTACTCGTTCCATCTCAATTTGTTTCAGAATTAATTTCTTCCGTAGGAAATAATCAATTCATGGTTGTTAAAAGAATAGTTCAATAAAACAAGAATAACGATGCAACTTGCAATCAAAGTTATAACCTATCTTCAAGATGCCGATTATGAGGATAATGTAATTGATATTCTTCGAGGTAGCTTTGGAGACGATTTACTGATTCAAACAAGAGCGTTAACCGTCAATGATGTTGTCAGCAACTTAAAGCGAATAATCACAAATGAAGACCGCTGGATATTAATTCATGACTTTCAGAGTTTCCCCGCAGAAATCAATAGAGAGCTGACCCGACTTTCGAATCTGATTGCTATATCACTGGTGGAATTCCGGTTTCAAAGTCCTTCAGAATTGCAAAAATTCGTAGCCCGTTCGCTGCGATCTTTTGACTCAGAGAAAGTAATTAGAAAAAAGGCAATGTTCCGTCCTGAACTACTTGTGGTCACGGGTACTACGGGAGCGCCAGGTATTACAACTGTGACTCTTAATCTTGGTTATGAACTATCTCGAGAACAGAATGTGAATATTCTAGATGCCAACTATTTTCGAAAAGATATTGCATTCCTAATGGGCGGTAAGCGTGGCAAGAGTCAAACGAAGCTCGATAAGAGATTAACAATCGCAACGGAGATTGAAGATTTAGACGATAGCGGGCTGATTACCGTTGCAGATATAGGTTCGGTTGCAAATTTGGGTGTGGCTTTTTCTGATCGTCGTGCGCCCTCGCGAACTTATGTAGATCTTTTGGAGTCAGCAGGAAAAATCCTCTTCCTGATGCAACCGGAGAATAATCACATGTTTGAATTGGAAATGTTTCTTGAAATGATTGAAAATCAGGCGATCTCGGCAAAGCCTTATTTTCTAATGAATAAGTTAGGTAATTCCAGAAGAGAGCGCTCGATCTACAAGAGATTCCAGGCGCGAATCGGCAGTCATCCAAGCAACTTTCTTCCACTTGATTTTGAGAGTTTAGATCGGGCGAAATCTGGTTATTGTGCGATTGCTGAGGTTGCTCCACGAGGTCGACTACGTAAATCTCTTCTTCAGTTAGCCCAACAGATTCAACCAAATGTTCAGTAATCTGCGCTCATGTCAACCACCGATATTGGACTGACAGAGTCTGAGAGTGAACGCTTATCTGAGCTGACTGCTGAATGGCAATTGCTTGCAGATCTTTCCTTTGCTGATTTAGTCCTATGGGTTCAAAACTCAAACTCTGAGTTAGTCGCACTTGCTCAGATCAGGCCAATGACTGCTGCAACGGTTTTTGCCCAGGATCTTATTGGCAGCAAATTAAACGTTTCTGAAAATGAGAATATTTTTAAGGCGCTAAAAAGTGGCGATATAATTCGAGATTTAGATACCCAAAATCTTGGTGATTTTGCCGTTAAAGAAGAGTTCATACCTGTCAAATTTCAAGAGAAAATCATTGCTGTTATAACTCGACATAGAAACATCGAAACTATGCGTACCCCATCTCGACTCGAGTTAAATTATCGCGAAATCGCAAATCAAATTTATCGAATGGTTTCTCAAGGGGATTTTCCAGTGAAAGAAAGTTTCTATCTTGCTGAATCCGCACCGCGCGTAGGTGACGGTTTAGTGCGGCTAGATAGCGAAGGCAGAATTGTATTCGCGAGCCCAAATGCCAGAAGTGCATTTGGAAAACTGGGATGGAATAGAGAGATGGATTCATTCCACTTTGGCGAGATTCTGGATGAGTTATCTCTACAAACCAAGAGCAGAGAGCCGAGAGAAGAGAATTGGCGAGCTGTGATGAGTGGAAAGACTCTCCGTAGAGAAGAGTTTGAAAATTCAACCGGAATATTAGACTTATTAGCCATTCCATTAACTGAATTTGGAAATCGAATTGGTGCGATAGTTCTGGTTCATAACGTGACTGAACTCAAACGTCGCGATCGCGCGCTAATTAGTAAGGATGCAACGATTCGTGAAATTCATCATCGAGTCAAAAACAATCTCCAATCGGTATCAGCGCTGTTGCGTCTGCAAGGACGTCGAATATCTGATGAAGGCGCGAGAGCGGCACTTGAAGAAGCGGTACGAAGGATTGGCTCTATTGCTCACGTTCATGAAACCCTATCCAGTGGCTCAAAAGATTTTGTTGTTTTCGATGATGTTATAGAGAAAATCATTAAGAATGGATTAGAACTAAGTCCACGACCTGGCGAAATTCAAATAAATAAAGTTGGAGAATTTGGGCAAATTACTTCATTGGTTGCAACGCCACTTGCGCTAATACTTTCTGAGTTGATTCAAAATGCCCTTGAGCACGGTCTAGAGCAATCAGGCTCTAAGGTAGAAGTTAGATGTTTTAGAGATGATTTGGGCATAGAGGTAGCAGTTCGCGATGACGGCATTGGACTGGCAACTGATTTCGATATTTCGAAGTCTGCAAACCTTGGATT
>JACCDX010390417.1_pt1 | contig 27709 bp, 28 predicted proteins | sample 7449681 | NCBI WGS metagenome assembly JACCDX01 (sample SAMN15323450, study PRJNA562643) | freshwater metagenome | isolation source: river surface water | place: USA:Blue River Watershed | collected 2017-08-18
AATCTTATTCTCCTCAAATAATTTATTTATTCCATCTTTAACGATATTTTTTGTCTCTTTTGTCTCTTTAGTCTCTTTATTTGACAAATTAACTTTAGATTTATATGATGCGACAATATATCTATAATGTGGATGGGAATTTTCATTAATTTCATGTATTTTAGGATACTTTTTACTCTCTAAATAATGATATGAACTTTCATTACTTTTATATGGCTTATGACACTCATTGCATAATAAAATAGTAGGTATATAACTCTCATTTTTATCACCATCATTTTTACCAAAGCAACTATCATAAAGGCAACTATCGTTTTGAACAACATACATATTGCCATTTGACTCTTTATTGCAAAAATCGCACATGAAAAATCCAGTATACTTTTGCTTACATGTAGGTCGTTCTATAAATGGCAAATTGTCGCTACATACAACAAATCCATCTGGCATAATCTCCTTTTCACATGAGCTATTTCTACATACGATGCACTCATTCTCTTTCCTAAAATTGTCATGACAATTTTGTGAGCAAAAATATACGGTACGAGAACGTCTGGTACTTCGATAACTGATTGTTGAATCAGTTGTATTGTTGCATTTAATGCAAATAACAGTCTTTTTAGTTATCTCTTTTTTACTAAACTCCATTGTGTATATTTATATATTTTATCTCTCAACGATTGTTTCAACTTTATAATAAAAATATTAATCAATTTTTTATAAATATTCACAAAAAAATTGATGAATATTTTTTCTAGAATACGAAATCATTATAAATTATCATCAATAGATATATTCTATTGATAATTGGCTCAGTAAATAAGGTATTGTTATTAATATACAATAGCTTTACCCTATTTACTGAACCTTTTATCAATAAAAAATATATCTATTGATAAAATTATAAAAAAATTGATGGATAAAATTAATGCAATAAAAAATATATAATATATAATATAATTATTCACGTACCGATTTTTTTCGTAATATTTATTACCAATAAATAATCCGTACACCCCAAGTTACTGAACGTAATTTTATTGACTTTATTGTTCGCTTTTCTCGTTGCTCTCTTTTCTGCTTTTAAGTATCGATTTTTTAATCTTCACTATCAAGAATGTCCTCTACTATTATTTCTAATATTAATGGAATTATTTCTAATTGCTTTAAATTGCCATCTGTTATGATGTTATCCATTATTGGATTCATTAGAAAATTGTCAAATCCCTTTAAAAAGAGATATGACAATGCAGATGTTATTGAATTACTGTATGGTGAAAAGAATGATATTGAAAAAAAGATCACACAAGAAACGCATGATTATTATTATTACGATAACAATATGTGCGATGCATTAGAATGCTTAAAAGAATTTAATGACAATTATGATGATACATATCATTATGAGAACTGGAAATATTATTTTATTCGCGAAATGAAATCGATTGTTTATTCGCGACGCTTTAAAAAAGCAATATTGGATTATTTAAAATCCGATATTTCAGTCGAAAACTGCAATTTTATCATTACACGAAACTTTTGCGTTCCACAACTTGGCTACAAGAATAAATATACTAAATTTAATGGATATATCCAAACAAAAGATAAAAAGTCTAATACTGATGAATATTCTTTTATCGTTAAAAATATCGACGAAAGAATATTGAAAATCAGTGTATATGATGTGATCAATATTAAAGGCTCTGGTTTGAAAAATGACACTGAAGTTATTTTCATTGAAAATAATAATTTCATTGGATTTAATCCCAGTTTAAATTATTTCAATATTGATAATCCAGCCATCGCATATGATGAAGATAATGTTGTAGTGCAAACTACCGTTGAAAATATTGAAATCGTTAAAACTATCATTTACGATATTGTGAATGATATTGGTAAAGACGACCTAGTCAATGTGTCATCAACTAATGAGACTGCGGATGAATCAATTAAAACTGTTGATACAGTTGCGATTGAAATCGTCAATGAAACGATTGATAATGTAATTAATGCATTGCCTATTGAAATTGTCGATACATTACTGGTTAATATTAACGAACCCGTTAAAAAAGCAAATAACCAGCGCATGATTCCCCCGCAACTTGCTAGAAACCGCATGAACCAAACCTTGAAAAAGATATCAAATAAAAAATAAACATTTATTTTGTTTTGTTTTATTTTGATATTTTTTATAGGATCACTATTGTTCATATCCATTAAATTATATTTATCTATTTATAAAAACATTTATACACAATTATACATTCCATATATAATAATTATTAATATTAATACCATTATATAATAAAAAATTGATAAATTTAAATTCTGTTACCATTTTATTAATTTAATTGATAATCAATAATTAAAAATGACTACACCAATAGAGATTCCTATAAATATAATTTTCGACGAAAATACATATCTTGCATATGATGATTATATTATCGCTGAAAATGAGCATTTTTTAGAAGAGAATGAAACAGAGGAAAATATCAATTGTAAAAAATTAACACCACCAATGGGATGTTCTTTGTTTGCAATCGATAATAATACTGTATTTAGAGATGAGAATAAAACAGAAATTGTACTTGATGAAGATAAAGATAGAATTTTCTTTTCAACACGTTTTTATATGGAAATGATAAATAAAGAAGAATTTTATATATTCGTGAAGACATCGAATGGTGGAAAGTTTTATTTTGGAACATTTTCAATGGATATTGTTCAATTTTGGGATGATGATGACATTAAAGAATATGATTATAGAGATAGATATCGCATTGAAGACGATAAAATAATAACCGTTCCAAGAAAAAATAAAAAATTTGTTTTAAATTCAGGAACTCGTTATCTTTCTTTGATAAATATTGATCATGCAAGTAAATATCCAGAAGAACATGCAGTACTAAAATTAAAAAGAGTATGAAAAATAAAATATTTTTTCAAATCATTAATTTCAATTTATAAAAAAACTGATTATTTATAGGCCTAGATATAAGATTTATCATGTCTTTTATCATAAACTCATTTAAAAATGGGAAATCAATTAGAATTAGACAAATTACCACCTTTAGACAGATCGACACCTATATATAAAATATTCGATGTACATGATGACGATAAATTAATCGACATTTGTAATAAAATATATACTGAAGAGGAAGAGGATATCCAATCGAGAAAAAACAACTATTGGAAAAAAAGATATGCTGAAAACGTAAGTGATGATGAACTCGCATTTTTCCGTAAAATTATGGAAGATAATGGATTTACGGTAAAAGAGAACTATTTAACCCATAATTTAATAGAGGTACATATGAGCAATTCTACTGGTAAAAATCGTCGTGTAAGACCGCATTTTAATTGGCACGTTGATGACGACGGAGGAATATCCGGCAAAGTTAATACTTTAATCGTTTATTTGGAAAATACTGCTACTAAAGGCGGTGAATTAGAATTTGTTGATGAAAATAACAAGATACAGTCAATAAGAACATGTAAAAATAGATGTGTACTAATTCGAGGTGATGTTCATCATCAACCAAAAACGATATACAATGGTCATAGAATAGCAGTAGTTATTCAATTACCCAGATAAATAAAATAAAAATTGATGATTTTTTTACAAAAGATCTTATTTATATTAAGATATTATAATAAATATTTATTTAAATAACTTTAATTAAAATGGACTATTCCCATAATGATATGTTGGTATTATCTCTAAGAGATTGTTTTAGAGATTTGAATGATAAGAAGATTAAAAAGATATTATATTGTATTAGAAATGATGATAATACAATTAAAAATCAATATATACACAGTTCACAGTATAGCAATATACTTCACGAGTTTATTAGAAACTGTGTATTGTGTACATATCAGCAAAAATATTTTATTAGCCAATCGACTAATAATCGTCACACAATCAACATTAAAAGAGCCGATATAAATCCCAACTGGAATTTAGTCAATATTTCTGCTAAATATGATGATGAAGATTATCGATATGAAAAAAGAATGGAAAGATATTTTAAAATAATTAATTTATTTTGTTCGAATTTTCCATGGATGATTACCGACGATTGTTTTAATTATGCCATTAGAATAGGTTCATACGCGATATTGAAGATTTTAAATAAATATTACGTTGGAAACAATGAATTGAATAAGTGTTATCTTTGCAATTCGCATTCGCAAAGAGATTTAATTAAATCTCCATGTGATTGTAATGAGCATGTACATATTTATTGTATGATAAATTACACAAAGCAACGTAGAGGAAGATGCCACCTCTGTTCAAAAACATTTGGAGAGAATGGAAAAGCTCTTCGTCATAATAATGATGCGCTATCTTTTCCCGAACTAAATATCTATCCCCGTATTGATTTGGATAATTTATATTTATCTGAAAATGAAATTGAACAATATATTTATGGATATGTCGTTGTACCTGATGATGATTTATTTGGACAATTAACATTTGCATGCTTGAATATGATTTCATTTAAAGTTTCGCAAATTTTAAAGAGTATGACAAATGAAGATTTTAAAATGTTCGTTCAAAATGCTGATAAAAGAGTATTTTCAATTACACCTAATGGATATTTAAAAGCAAATTTATGTTCCCTATCTAATGAGATCAATCTTTTATTACTAAAAAAGTCTCTTGAAATGGAAACATACAATTGTGATGTTGAAATGTCTATCTCATATGGAAGATATATGAGATGCAGAAAATGCAATTATCCTAAAGGTGAAAGACCAAAATACAAATTGTCAGTCTCTTTTTTAAAAAAAGATAATCCATCCAATAATTTTAATCATTGTGCTATGTTAACAATTGATATTGACACAAATTTCAAACTTTTTATGGAAGCTGATTTTTATGACGTTTATGATAATGAAAATTTACTTTACAGTGAAGAGTTTGATAAAAGATCAAATGTGAAATTTATTATGGTAAAACTTGATAAAATTCAAATTGAAACAAGACCTGATATTAAAATTGTATTTTTTAAAAGTATGGATTGTGAATATGATGAACAAGAGAAGAGTTATATAACACCGCGTATCGAGATTTATTCTACTACCGTAAAAATTCCAGAATTGAAAATTTATGGTAATGATGTTGAATGCAATATATGCATGGAAAAGGTTGACGCAGTTAATGATAGATGTATTACACCATGTGGACATCTTTTTCATATGGGATGTATTTTCAAATACTTTTCAGCAAAAAATGTATTGTACGCAATGAATAACGAATGCAGTTGTGGAGGATTTAAAATCAACGATTTTAATTGTGCTGTTTGTAATTCACTTATTCAGGAATAAATATTTGGAGAAAATATTGTTAAACAAACCAATAAAAATTAAGTGCAAAAAAATTGATGAATTTTTTTTCACATACATCTTTATAATCATCATATAATATAAACAATAACAATAATCAACACTAAATAAAAGCACCTAAAGATGGGAAAGAAATCGTCATCCAGTTCCGGTCAAAAACCAAAGTACATTTACGTAAGTATTTTTGATACGGATGATGGTGAAGATACGATAGTTGTCGCGCGTTCATCGACTCTTAAAGAAGCTAATGCAACTACAAGAGCCAATAATGGATACTCGTACATCTTGCGAATGAACGATACAGATTACGGCACATTATATATAAAATGCCCGATGTCTTGCCATTACAGTTCGTCATCAATAAATGATTACTATAACGATGGAACTTATGGAGATGATGGAATGCCATATATAGAATTGGTTCCAAGATACAACTATAGTTGCAATGTGTATGAATTTGACATCACAATTCAAAGTACGTAATTGTCAAAAGATTTATAATATCATATAAACAACAAAATTCGTTGTAAAATCCATTGTTTGTCAAATGACATTTTTGAGTATTTTTTTATAAATAATTTGTAAAAAATGACACATTTATAAGATGAATTCATGGTATTTTTTGATGGATTTAAGTATAATAACTTAACATGGTAACTAAATCAACTGAAAATGCATCACATAAACGCCGTAAACGCGACGGACTAAATACGTGTTCTATCAGCTCTTTTTTGAGTGGCGCAATTTGCTTTTGCATCGCTTGATGATCTAAAGGTGCCAATAAATGCATTGCATTTGGATTACGAGAAAGCCAATACCAATAGACTTTATCCAAGTTTTTTTCGATAATATGGATTGCATGCGGATTTCCCGATAAACAATACCAATTAGCTTTATCTAAATTTTTTTCAATAATATTAATAAAATATTGGTTTAGAGATAAATAACTCCAATAATAAAATGTATCATTATTTTTTTCGAGAATATTTATTACATTTGGATTTGTATTTATTATATTCAGCGCTGTCCAATCAACTTTGTCAATATTTTGTTCCAAAATATGAATAGCATTTGGATTAATTGATAAGTGACACCAATCAATTTTATCCAAGTTCTTTTCGAGAATATGAACTGCATTTGGATTTCCCGATAAACTCCACCATTTAATTTTATCCAAGTTATTTTCGATAATATGTATTGCATTTGGATTTCCTGATAAGAACCCCCAACAAATTTTATCCATATTCTTTTCAATAAGATGAATGGCATTTTCATTCATAGACAATCTTTTCCAATTGATTTTGTCAAGATTCTTTTCAAGAATATGAATTGCACATGGATCAGACGATAATTCTGTCCAATCTATTTTATCCAAGTTCTTTTCGATAAGACCCATTGCATTTGGATTTTTTAATAATTCAGTCCAAACAATTTTATCAATATTTTTTTCCAATAAATAAATTGCATTTGGATTTCTGGATAAGCAACGCCAATCAATTATATCAATGTTCATTTCAAGAATACTAATTGCATTTGGATTTTCGGATAAACCCATATGATGAATATTTTTGTTTAAATTAAATATTGGTTTTAAGATCATTTTATAATTACATTGTAATTATATTGTAATCATCTTTTTAAATTAAAAATATTTACTATTTTTCTATTCAAATTATGGTGTAAAAATGGTTGACATATACTTTATAAAATTATATTTCCTACGTATAATAACTTAACAGGGTACCTAAATCAACCAAAAAAGAATCACATAATCGCCGTAAACGTGTTGGATGAATAACATATTCTATTAGCTCTTTTCTAAATGGTTTAATCTGCTCTTTCATGGCCTGATAATTTAAAGATGTAAATAAATGAATTGCATTAGGATTTCGTAATAATGAGTCCCAATAAATGTATTTTGGATATTTTTCAAGTAATGGAATGGCATTAGGATTTTGTGATAACTTTATTTGTCCCAATATATGTAGGTCTTTTAATAAATATTTTTTATCAATATTTTTTTCAATGATACTTATGGCATTTTTGTTTGAAAACAATTTTGACCAATTAATTTTATCAATATTTTTTTCAAGAATATGAATTGCATTTGGATTAAGTGATAATTCCATCCAACTAATTTTATCAATATTATTTTCAATAATGTGAATTGCATTTTCATTTAAACAAATAAATGTCCAACAAATTTTATCAATATTATTTTCAAGTATACTAATTGCACCTGGATTTCTAGATAATTCTCTCCATTTAACTTTATCAAGATTTTTTTCAAGAATATGAATTGCATTTGGATTTAATGATAAATTTTCCCAATCAACTTTATCTAGATTTTTTTCAAGAAGATGAATTGCATTTGGATTTCTTGATAAATTTTTCCAACGAATTTTGTCGGGATATCTTTCTAAAAAACGAACTGCATTTGGATTTGATGATAACGCCCAACAATCAATCATATCACCTTTAGGAATTTTATCCATATTTTTTTCAATAATATGGATTGCATATGGATTTCTTGATATCCACTCCCAATTTATTATATCTAAATTTTGCTCTAAAATAGGTATTGCATTTGGATTTAAAGAGATAGACCGATCTTTATCCTCTAAATTGAAGATAGGTGTAAACATTTTTTAGATTTTTAAGTTTTTTGTGCATTATAATCTAAATTTATAAAAAAAATCAATTTTTTTATAAAAACTATTCAATATTTTATTGAAAAACTTGCTTCACCTTAGGGTGAAGCGGAAGTATAATTTAGATACACAAAGCACCAAATTTAACAAATCAATATATAAACTGGCAAAATTATAAAAATATAATCACATATTCTTATTTTTCCATTATTTGAGATATTTCATCTTGCATCTTTTTCAGTACATCATAATTAATAGATGTATAGTAATCTTTCTCATGTAAATATTTGACTAAATTTAGTGTATCAATATTACTGATATTCTTCTTTCCCGAATAGGGACATCCTCCAATATTAAGTATTGAACTATCGATCTTACTAACGCCATATTTTAACGCGCAATCGATATAAGGATGGAAATCACCATCCGTATGAAGATGAAGTGCTATATATTCCATTATTCCAGGTTCTATTTCAGCAACATCTTCTAAAACCATCTCCAATAGTTTATTGTTTAAAATACCATATGTATCGCATAAAACGATATCCATTTGGTCTTTACGTATTCCGTATTGGGCAGATTTACCCATTAAAAGTCGCAAAAATGCGATAAAATTTCTTCTAAAGATTCCGTTCTTATCATCATATTTATCATTCTCATTATACGTTCCAAACGTACAAGATATATAGACTCTTACATGAAAATCTTTTCTAGTGGAAAAGAGAATATCAATATTATTCAAAATATCGACAAATGTTCGTACAGAATCGCATTTCATATTACTCTGTCCAAAGGAGTCTGATAGGGAACATATAAGCCCAAACGACGTAATTCCCTCCTCAATACACTTATATAAATTATTTTTGTCAACAATAAGCATTGTAAATTTATTATTTGTTAATGCATTCTTACTGTCAATATTATCAAACGCTTTAAGTTGCTGAATATAATGCCATAGTTGATATGATGCTTCCATTTGAGGTAACAATTTGGGATTAGTTGTTGATCCAAATTCAATATTTTGAATATTGGAGTTCAATAAATTATTAATAAAAAGTCGCTTTTGATTGAATGTATACACTTTTTTGAGAGACTGTAAACCATCTCTCATAAACATTTCAAATATCTTAATTTTTCTCATAGTATATTTTAATCATAAATATGTGGCTTTATTTTAAGTTGATTTTTAGAATAAAAATAAATAAATTTTTTATTTTTATTTAATATAATATATCTGTAGATATATTATGGTATTTAATTATGATATTATAGAGATATTTAATAAAAACAAAATAAAATTAAAAAAAGGAAAAAATACACATAAGGAATTAAAATTTCCATTAAGAGAAATATATAAAAAAGCATTACATTTCATAAGAAAAGATAAAAACAATTATCTTATTGCAAGAATGACTACTCCTTTTTTTTGGATAAGTATTAAAAATATAGATTTTAATGGTAATAAAATAGTTATTGATAAAAATAACATAAAAATAAACGATAATGTATATAATAATTTTATTGATTATGAAAAAGTTATATTGGAAAAGAATCTTCCAAAAATAAATTATTCTCTTTCATCACATCAATCAATAATGTATCAATATTATGTTAAATATTTGTTTTATGAAGTAAAATATGAAAAAAAGAGAGAAAATATCAATGTATTAATGCATCGTAATACACCTGGTTTAGATATTACGGAATACACAATATTTACACATGCTCTTAACGTTAAAAATATGGATATTGATTTTTTAATTTTTAATGATTCATTAAACAAAACAACATTTCAAATAAAACCATCGATCATATATTCAAATTTTTCAAATTTAAATAAAATAAACAGAATAAACAGTCATAAAGCAATAAGTAAACCTAAAAAATATGATTTTATATACTCATTATTAAGAAAATATAATGTCAATGGAATGATTTTAAAAGAGAGTGATTATATATATAGATTAAAAAATACAGTCAATTATTTATTAAAAAGAACAAAAAAGAATGGTTCTATAATATTATTTTATAATGGTGGATTTAGAGAAGATTTTTACAATACAATTATTGCATTAACAAATTATTTTAAAAAAATATATCTTAAAAAAATACCACTTGAAGATACTATTGGAGGTCATTTTTGGATTGTTCTTAAAAAATTTAAATCAAATATTGAGTTAATTGATTTTACGAAAAATTATTATTCAAATATCCATGAAGCATTAAATATTAAAAAAAAAATTTATAATTTCGTCAATAATAATATGATTAATATTATCAATATTTATGAAGAGATTCAAAATAATATAGATATGCTAAATATTGATAATGTGAAAAATAAAATCATATATTTTATGGAAAAGAATAATATACCGATCAATATATTGCAAAATAATATGCTTGTTGAAACTAATAGATGCAACTACAATGATATGCGTCTATTTTTAAATTTTATATTTACAAATAAAATAAGTATTGTAAATGAAATAGGTATTAAATTTAACAATTTTATTTATATAGTCTATTTATACAATATACAATATAAAGGATATAAAAATAAAATAAAATATAATTTAATTAATCCAATATTAGACATTAATGAATATGTCGATATTTATAAAACAGATTTTGAATTATCATATAATAAAAAAATATTGAAAAATAGTTTAACTATTATAAATAGTCCAATAACTGATGCAAAAAAATATAGAACAAAATATATTATTTTTTATAAAAATCAAAATCAAAATCAAAATATAGACATATTACCGTTTATTCGATACAAAATTATCAATGAAACGGAAAATTATTATTTTTTAGAAGATAGTTAGTTATGTAAAATCAGTTGACGAAATAAAGTTAAAATAGTCATTTGGTATTAAATTAAGATCATTTTCAATATTCATATCTTTTTTATAATTATTTAGTTTTTTATATAATTCTAAATAATATTTTTGATCGGTCCAATATTTCATACCAACATAATGGTAAATATTTCCATTTAATCCAACATAATATGATTGTTGATTTGGATCAATATTTAACCCAATTAATGTTTCAATAACATCTTTATCGTTATTATTAATTTTTTTTACAATATAATTTATTTGATAATCAATATCATAAAACTTAAGTTTATTTATGTCACTTTCATTTTCAAGTCTAATATTATCTTCATATATTTTTATTATTTCTTCTTTATTTTTTAATGGTCTTTTACTACATATATAACACTCTTTCAGGTATATTATAATTGTATTTATCTTTAAAATATTTCAATGATTTATCGAGATGAACTGCATCATCTCCAATCACAATCGCATTAGGGTACAGTTGAAAAATTTCGTCGACTAATAATATTAATTTACTATCAATTTTACAAAAGTCAATGTAAAAGAGATCAACATTTATTTTATTGCAACTGAATAATTTAGGTATTTTATAACAGTCGTATTTTAACGAGTAAATATTTGAATAATTGGCTAATCTCGCATGAAATGATTCAAATTTGAAATAACGAAAAAAGTATTTAAAATCTATTGGTGTCGGGTTTTCAACAACAAAATTGGTTAAAAGTATATTGTCAAAATTATCAACACAATATATACTGCAATCTTGATTTTTTCTTTCTGCCATATATAAAGAGGATGTTCCGTAATATGTTCCTAATTCAACAATATTTGTTAAACTATAATTTTTGAAAATATAGTCAATAGCATATTGGTTATTTTTGCTAAACCAACCTTTGTTATTTATTTCAATATTTTTAGTCATCCATTTTGGTATATTATTTACATAATAATTTTTTGAAAAGGCATTTTTGTTATATAAATTTAATCCTGATTGAAAATTGTTATAATCTAATAGTGGAAATACAAAATTACTATAACTTATGATTCCTCCATATGTTTTAATTATTCGTACAATACAATCTTTTATCAAATAATCTTTATCATTTATATTATTGGAGAATCCATTTATGCATTTAAGTGATATAGGTGATATGTAAAATACATTGTCAATAAATATTGGGATTCTCGGTATATTTTTAATGATTTTCAATTTCTCTTTTTTATTGTTTTTATTTTTCATTTCTTTTTCATTAAAATTTATTATAATTATATCTGGTTTATCGTCAAATGCTTTTAAAATATCTTTATTTATATTATTATTTTTATTGTAATGTATTATTTTAATTACTGGATCAGTTATATCAATAAATTTTTTAATAAATTTCGATTCAAAAATTTTGCTTTTATTAGTTGGTATCAAATATAATTCTTTATCCATATTACTTAAAAAGATAATTATATAAAATTATAAATATAAATACAAACAAATAAATATAAACAAAGAAAATACAAATGGCTGAATTCGATATAGTATGGAGCAATCGTCATGATAATTGGAATATAATATGGCTTCCAATTATAGTGATCATAAACATTAACTTATTGGCAACATGGAGCACATTTATTGAATATCTCTTTACATACGTATTTTTGCTTTATCTTGGAACTGATTTCATTTGGCTTCTTATCAAGCCATCTTCTGTCACATCACCTAAAGTTATATTATTTCATCATATTGTGACTATAATAGGCATTTCTACAATACCATATGTAGATTATGAGATGAAAAAGATTATATGTACAGCTTCTTTGGTTGAGCTTAATACATGGATAAGATTGCTTAAAAATTTATATAAAGAGTATATTCTTTTTGATATGTTGTTTATCATATCATGGATTGTTATAAGATGTATTATGGGACCATCTATGTTAGTTACGATTGCTCAAAGATGTGAAAAAGATATGAGTTGGATCAATATTATGCTAACATTGATATCTTTAATATTGAATTGTTTAAGTGTCATATGGACATTTACGTTAGCAAAAACAATTAAAAAAAAATATTTTGATACAAAAATTCATAGTACTTAAAGTTTTTTTACAATACATTATATTATACAATATTTATAATACAATTACGTCATACAATTACGTCATACAATTAAAACAATATAAATGAACAGAGATTTATACAGAAAAATTATAAATAATTATCATTATTTATTTGAAAATAATTTTAATGAATATATGTGTGAACATTATGGTTATGGTACGGATTTTGATTTTGAAGAGAGATACGGATATGAGTATCATGTAGTTAGAAATAAGGATGATTTAATTTCATTATTTGATAAAAATGAATACGACACAATTGTTTTTTCCGATTTTTTTAATGAAAAAATAGAAGAGGATGACATACCTTCAAATATAAAACATGTTATTTTTAATCAATATTATCAAACACTTGAAAAAAATGTAATACCGAAAGGCATTGAAACAATATGTTTGAGAGAATGTTATTTCGTATCTTCTCTTAATGGAATTTTTCCATATGGAATAAAAAAAATAACACTTCCTTCTTCTTTTAATCAAAAGATTGAAGAAAGCGATATTCCTTCAACGACCAAAATTATTGATTTAGGATGCGATTACAATTTTCCACTTAATAAAACTCTTCCATATGGTATTGAAAAACTTGTTTTGTCATCATCATTTAATTGTTATTTGGAAAAAGGCGATATACCTGATACCGTTGAAATATTAGATATGGGAAGAGATTATGATAAACCTTTAAACGGTAATTTACCGAATGGAATGAAGAAATTGATTTTGTCAATTTATTTTAATCAACCTTTAAAAAAAGGTGATATTCCATCAACAACAAAAGAACTTATTTTTGGCAATAGTTATGAATATGGTATAAAATCTGTATTCAATCAACCTTTATATAAAGATGTTATTCCATATGGTGTGACACATATTAAATTTTCGGACTTATTTGATCAAGAATTAGAAGTTGGTGTTATACCAGATACGGTTATATCACTTAAATTCGGTGAATTATTTAACAAACCATTGAAAAAAGGAGTTATACCTTATGGTGTAAAAGAAGTTATTTTCGGTAAATTTTTTGCACAAGAACTTAACTCAGGTGATATTCCAAATAGTGTTACTACATTAGTATTTAAAGGACTTTTTATCCAGTCATTTAATATCATACCTGAAAGTGTAGTAATTTTAAAATTTATGGGAGGTACATTAAAAAAAATTAGTTGTGGTGATATATCAACGAATGTAGAGTATTTACGTATTGAACGGATTGAACCTTTAGAAGAAGGTGTAATTCCGTCATCTGTAAAAAAATTGCATTTAGGAAATTCTTACAATCATCCGTTGCAAAAAGGTATCATTCCAAATGGTACGGAATATGTATTTTTTGGCGATGCTTTTAGTCAAAATATCAATGGTGATGTTATTCCATATAGTGTTGGACAAATTCATATTGGAGAAAAATATAATGGAAAAATAAATATTGTTGGAACAAATATTTATGAAATAATTTGTCATGAAGATAAATATCCTGATATTGAAGGATATGATGAAGCAGATCGTAAACCTATTTTGTGCAAATATACAGAGATGGATGTTGGTGACGGCGTATTTATGTATACATATAATGATGAATTTTATTGCGGATTTGATTTAACATATAAAGATATGGATATATTTCACAAGTATTTGGATGATAATTTTTTAAAAAATAAATTGTTTGGTCAAGTTATTTATAAAGAACTTGTTGAAAAGATATTTAATCCAAAACGATTGAAGAAACTATCTTATGAATATGACCTTTCAATTATCAATTTATTGGAAAAATATTGTTTATAATTTTTTATTTTTATATATTGATTATTATAATATCGATTATTATAATATGGATTTTTTAAATGAAAATAGTGAAATTATCAATGATTTTATAAATCTATTTATTGTAAATAATTGTCATAGTAATAATAATAATGAAAATAATAATAGTTATAACTTAGATAACATTTTGACAGATGATAAAAAGAAAAGATTAGATGTGATATCGTCAGCAAACGATAAATTGGATATCCTAATAATCATGTCAAAAATCGACACTATATACGACAGATTGCAGAACATCAGTTATCCAATCTTTGCAAAAATAATATGGCATCTTTTTAATTGGGAATTTTACGATAAAATATACGTGGAAATGTTTAATGATGGAAAATATTTTTATGTAAAGCATTTTTTATACAGCGCTATTTTGGTCGAATTCGTAAAGATAAAAGCGACTAAAAAAGGAATCAAATATCTATATGGAGATACGATATCTAACGAAAGATTATATGGAAATTTATGGCGCATAATAAATGATTGTCAAAATACCATAAGAGAACTATATAGCTTTATAAAAGAGGATTTTATCGATGATTCCATATATGTAATAACAACTGATTTAATCAAAAGTAATGATGAAACATTGTTATAAAAAATTGATTTTTATTTTCTCTTATCCGCATTTTATTTTAAATTTTTTATAAATAAAAATAAATAAGTAAATAAACAATATTATTTTTCTTAAAATGAGTTCACCTGTTGCTTATTCTCACGATGAAATTTATGAAAAAAATTTCAATGTGCGTTTTAGAAAATTAGCCGATCATTTTGGACTTCATTATCAGAGTTTAGAGGACATAATATATGAAACTAAAAGTTTTATTGCCGGAAGTAGTGCTTTAACAACATTTTTAGATATACCACCATTTGATGGTCAAGATTTGGATATATTTATGAGAATACCTTTAACAAAAGAGGATCATCTCGATTATGAACGTTATTTGTCAAAATATTATCCAAGTGAAAGATTGGCTAAACACTTTATTGATTCAATATTGGAAAAAGCCGGTTATGCAAGTGAAACCATTACAGAACAATGTAATAATCGTTTCAAAAAGACTCGAAAATCCGAATTAAATTTGCCATTGGATGAAATTGAATACTACAATTGTGCATTGTCTCATTTTATTAAAAATATTAGAACATATTGTAAAAAAGTTGGTGGTCATAAAATATTAAAAATTCAAGTCATTATATTATATCAATGTAGTATAGAGGAATTTCTTGATACTTTTGATTTGAATATATGCCGACTTGCAATATGTCCAAAGCAAAATATGCGTTCTGCTGATATCGATTTTTTTCATCGAACTAACAATTATCTTGATGAACATGAATTATCATTAATTAAATCGCGAAAAATGTACATTCATAATGTTTTGTATATTGCTAATTTGGAAAATAGATTACTTAAATATACTAAAAGAAATTTCGATTTAATCGATAAGTCTACCGAAACTGCAGTTGTTGATTTGAACGAACATTTAAAAAAACTTAATATTACAAAATCATTTGTCGGTTATGATGAATATATCAGTAAACGATACAAGGTAAATATTAATAAAACTATATTTAAAGAGATGATTGATAAAATATTGGAACCATCACGTATAATTAGAATTTCTAAAGAGCAGAATATTGATTTTGTTGATTTATTAGAATTATATAGTGGCAATATGTGTCCAAAATCGACTTAAAGATATTTTTATTACAATAAATTATAATTAAAATAACAATCACTATTACAAACACGATCACATTCATATAACTTCAAATAAATTAAAGAGATGGAGATCATTAAATCATTGAAAATTACAAGTGAATGCATCATACCAAAGATTACCATAAAAGGCACTTATAATAATCCCTTATTTTGCGCAATCGATATTGCAAATATTCTCAATATTGGCGACGAAGAATTAAATGAAGTGATAAAAGGCTATACAAAAAGCCAAATTACGATACAAGAAAATACCGTATTTTTTACGGAAAGCGGTCTATATAACTTTATTGGAACAGTTCGCTATAAAAGTACGGAATATTTCCGTAATTGGAATTCGCATATCATGAAAAATCTACGAGAAAATGGACATTATAAAATGCAAAAGAGGAACGACGATTATATCGATATTGAAAGAGCATGGTTAAAATATAAGGATAATTTCGATAGACATAATGCCCTTATGAGATATTCGGCAAATAAAAGAGTCGTATATATTTGCAAACTTAAAATGATTAATGATGGAAAATATTTGATAAAAATTGGAAGTACAAACGACATTGTAATGGAGTACGATAAAATCATTAATGAAGGGAATATGGATATAAATCCCATATTTCATTATGCCGTTGAAGCAGTTGAGAATAATGATTTTGAAGTAGTTTTACATGAAAATCCTTTTATTAAAGAGCTAAAATGTGGTAATGATAAGAATGAAAATTATATTGTAACACTAGATGAATTAGGTGTCATTGTGGATATTGCAAATTATAATAGATATTATTTTAAAGAAGCCGATTATGAATCTATTTTTCAAAATAAATTGGGAAAAAACGAGACTAAACCTCAAAAAAATGCAAACCATATAAAGGATATTATTGCAAAAAATAGGAGTTATTATAAAGAGATTGTATTAAATAATCCCGATTATTTTATCGATTGTGATATGCGATTTTATTATAATTAATGGATTTTATATATTATATTACATATTGCATCTTGCATCTCGTATTTATTTTCTAGTGATAGTTATTAAACTGAACCAACTGTATTCAGGGTCTGGTCTAACAACCGTCTCTGTAATATTGTACAAAGATCTAAGAGTGTTGTCAACGGCATTATTCAAGAAATTTTTGTCGGTATATTCAATTGTTTCAATCGAAAATCCCTCATTATCATCAGGAATATCCATATGCACCATATAATCCTTCCATATTTTATCGAAATTTTCAGGAGTAGTCTCTTCAAATACAAATGCGTCATAACCACCAATCTTCATAATTTGAATAACTGGTTTATTCATAGGCACTTTTAATTCTTTAACTCCATCAAAATCGATGTGTGTAGAGAGTCTAAACTTGTTTTGATAACAACTGAATCTAAGAATGATTGTATCTTCTTCAGGAACATCATTATTGTTTATTACATTCAAATGTAATAAACCCATAATGGCTAAACCATCATTCAATTCAAATGCGACCTCTTCAACATGACAAAAAGATGTATCATACATCTTTTTATTAATTATCACTGGTAAAGATTGATATTTTTTATGAAATTCTTCAGCAGAAATCTCTCTAAAATTAAAAGTCCCATTCACATAAGAATAAGAGATATACTTATTGGGAATTGATAAACTAATATTACCAATCTCTTTTATATTCTCTTTTGAGGATAATAATTCAAGTTGAGTAGAATTATTACTATCATCAAAAACACTATCGAAATAGTATCTAATGACGAGCATCTCATTCTCAGTAGGGGTATCTTTTTGCTGTACAAATTCCATTTTTTTATCTATGGCTTTTTGTTTGTTCTTTCAAATTACTTTATCAGTAGTCTGTTTAATTATATTATAATAATTGTGTGAAATATACTTTAGAAATAATATTCATCAATTTTTTTGTTTTTGTTTTTATTTTGATTTTTATTTTTATTTCTATTTTTATTTCTATTTTTTATTTGTCATATTTCTCAAATATCTTGCAAATATGGTTAAAATAGATGTCTGAAGCAGGTTCAATCTCTACATCTGATATTTCCAAATTATCCTTTAGTCTATCATAATAAGCCTTATCGTAATTGGCAGGTAAAATTTCCGTTTGATAATAGTTCATCACATCAATTGTTGCATCATTAATAATTTTATTAATAAAACTATTTATTTCACGATCAGTAATTTTATATTGCATTATCATAAGTGCATTTTGAATGTGGCTTATTTGAAGTAATGTTTTTATCTCCACCAAACCATCTTCATCCAATAGTTCATTTGATTTTATTTCAATCTTTCCATTTTCACTCTTTTCATTTAAAAAGTTCTGTATGGCACTATTTGAAAAAGCCAAAAGACGATTTAAGTAGAAATAGAAGTCTCTTTCCATTTTTATTAGTTGATTTGGTTGATTTAGTTGATTTAGTTGATTGATTTTTATTGTAAATTTATTTGTACTTATGGAAAAAAATAATCAATTTTTTTCTATTTCCACATATTCATGCTTTTCAATAATTTCAATATCACTATCGCTATTATAATCAATTATAACATAAGATGATTCAATATTACATGCATTGACTTTATTAGGTGTTATATAATACTTTTCTTCTATCTCTATTTTTAGTTTTTTTATCTCTCTAAACAGATATTTAGTCTCACAACAATGAGATACATAATGATACATAATATATAGTCCATATAAAAAATTGATTATTTTTTTTCATAATATTATTTTATTATAACAAATAATCATGACTAAATAAATTCGTTTAAAAAAAACAAAGTAGGTAAAAATGCTGAGTATTCCAAGTTTCAAAAATTGCATAACATATGAAGACTGTGGTCTTTTGATTGAAAAATTAATTGAAAAATATAAAGATGAAAATACTTTCCTATATCCTCTTTTTAAAAAGGCAGGTGCCTTCAAGTTTGATACGGATGGTTGGGGAGAGATTTCATTTGTTGAGATGGAAAGAGAGAGACTTGAAGAGATATATTGGAATAATTCCACATGTGTTCTTAACAGAGACTTTTCAAAAAACGAAACAGAAGAGGAATTCCGTGAACGCGAAGCTGAAGAAGAAAGAGTTATGAAAGATATCCGTTCTAAAGTTAACGATATTATCAATAGTCAACTTGAAAAGTAAAATCAGTGAACTACGTTCGCTTGCGCATTCCCGATGCAATTTCATTGCAAGCTTCGCTAACGCTCGCGAACCCCTCCTTTTTATAAAATCAGTGAACTACGTTCCCCGAACCCCTCCTTTTTATAAAAATATGATTAAAATAAGTGAACAACATCAAAATAATAGATAACTACTGTTGCTATTTCCGTAGCTTTTTGAGTAATAGCCATTTTCGATAAACAAAATAATTTTGTCATTTTCTTTTTGAATCTGCCATAAAGTTATATGACCAATTGCATTCTTAAATATAATATCAATCGATCTTCCCTCTTTATTATATCTGTTTAGATAGTATTCTATTCTGGTTTTTGTCTCAAATTTATTATTATCAATATTGAATAATTTTGATATCTCTTTTACATATATATCCGTATAGATCTCTTCATCGTATGTTTTAACAGAATAGAACATTTTATTACTCTTTCTAATTGCAACTAATTTATCACATCTATAAAAGAGTCCTTTCATATGGTAATAATTATTAATAATTGGTCTATTATAGATAGTATTTATTAAATGCTCAATCGTCGTATAAAAGACCGTTAAAAATAATGCTACATATTCTCTTCCATAACACATATTTGTTGAAATCAGTGTTACGAAAAATAGCGAAATAACCATATTACTACCTGATAAAACTATGTATAAGTTAAAAAGCTTAAGTATAAGCCGAAATAGTATTGAAAAAATCTCGTTCATTTTATTATGTTTTTATAGTTTTATTTATATTAAATTATTAATTAATATGAAGGTGAGTAATAAAATAAATCAATTTTTTTATTATAAATATATAAATATATAAAGATATAGAAATAGATATACATATAATCAAATAAAATGTCATTTTATAATGAGATTATACCAAACCTATATTTAGGAACAATTGAGGCATCACAAGATGTTCAATTTATTCACGATAATGGCATATCTGTTATAGTAAATTGTACAAAGGATATTAAGGATACATTTTCGCTCAATCTGTTGAAGCCAATTGAGGAGGCACCAAAAGAGGTTCAAGAGTGGTTATATAATAATTCATATTACGTGAAATATTATCGTATTCCTATTGATGATAGTGGTCGACCCAAAGATATTGAAGAGTTTTATAACTATGCAATGCCATTATTACCTATTATAAAGAGAGAGTATGATAGTGGTAAAAAGATATTGATTCATTGCTTAGCGGGTGTTCAACGTTCTGCTAGTTTTGTAGTGGCATTTTTGATGTATTGTTGCAATAAACGATTGGATGAAACGATTGAATATGTTATCAGCAGAAAACCAAATGTCTTCTTTTTTGGTAGAAACAATAATTTTATTGATGCACTTAAGAAGATTGAGAAAGAATTGTATGGTTCCAAATGAAATGAAATAATTTGAATATGAATATGAATGTGAATGTGAATGTGAATAGAAATATAAATATAAATATGAATATAAATATTGACTTAAAAAGATGGTAATAGTATAATGTATAAATGTGTATCATAAGTAAAGAGGTAGAGAGTGTTTCTAAAACAAATATATTTGTTGCCGTTGACGAAACAAATACTCGTCAACTTATCGTTTATTCAAATAATGTTTCCAATGCAATAACGAATAATGCAATGATTTTGCCAGTCCCAAATCCCAAAACAATCAAATTTCACAATTTGACTAACTACAAAAATATATTTGATGATTGCGACAAGATGGCGAGTGATGTACGTACTTTATCGTACAGCACAACAAAATCAGCAAGCACAAATTATGGAAAACTTGATGTTTTCAATGTTGGAAGTTATAAAGTCTCTCTTGCATTATCACTTGACGACATTAGAAACGTTGACAATTCCGTTTTTGATTTGGGTGAAGGTTGTTATCATCTTTTGTCAAAAGATTATAGTGATCCAATTTATGGATTCATTATTTGTAAATTGGATACAAAAAAGACTGATTATCATCCGTTTGGCTACTCACACAAAATACATAACAATCAAATTTTTATTCCAACAAAGCATTACCATGAACACTATTCGTTTGGAAACTATAATAGTCCATTTGGAAGTTCATATGCTGATTCATTTGGATCTTTACTCGCTAACGACAATAACGTTGATGAAGGATGGGATCATAAAATATATTTGTACAATACATCGAAATTTCTAAATTCATCTGTAACAACAAATTATGTGTGGAATAAATCTAATCGTATTGATATTGAAAAACTTGATTTTCCATTAGGAGTATTGAATAATTTCGAGGTTTATAAAATTAACGGTAATTTTCCAAATATTGATTTGATAACAAGTCCATCGACAATTATTAAACCACATCAAATGGAAAATAGAAGAGTAAAAGAGAGTACAATTAAAAATAAAGTAGAGAATGAAGAATCCTCATGTATTATAATGTAATTTTTATTATATTTATTACTTTTTATCTAATTATATATTGATTTAACAAAGTAGGTAAATCAATAGAAAGCCTATCACACAAACGTCGTAAACGCGACGGATGAAATACATACTCTAAAAGCTCTTGTTTTAGCGGTTCCATCTGCTCTCGCATTGCATCGTGATTTAAGGGTGCAAACAAATGAATGGTATTTGGATTTTCAAATAATGGTTTCCACTCAATTTTATCAATATTTTGTTCCAAAATATGAATGGCATTTGGATTACCTGATAATCCATACCAATTAACTTTATCCAAGTTCTCTTCAATAATACGGATTGCATTTGGATTAAGTGATAATGCAGGCCAAAATATGTTGTCAATATTCTTTTCGAGAATATGAATTGCATTTGGATTTCCCGATAACCAATTCCAATCAACTTTATCAAGATTATTTTCAATAATACGAATTGCATTTCGATTTGCTGATAACCATCTCCAATCAACCTTATCTAAATTCTTTTCAAGAATATGAATTGCATTTGGATTTTGAGATAAAAAGCTCCAATCAACTTTATCAAGATTCTTTTCGAGAATATGTATTGCATTTCGATTTATTGATAATTGTTTCCAATCAACTTTATCTAAATTCTCTTCTAAAATATGAATGGCATTGCGATTTCTTGACAATTCTGACCACCAATAAAGTTTAAGGTGTTCTTCTTCTGAATCAAACATAATCCATTCTCTACGAATTTTATCAAAATTATTTTCAAATAAATGAACCGCATTTGGATCAGATGCTATTGATACCCAATCAATTTTATTTGGATTTTTTTCTAAAATATGAACGGCATTTGGATTCCCTGACAATTCAAAATCATCTATTTCATGCAAATTATTTTCCAATATATGTATTGCATTTGGATTTGATGATAATGCTTCCCAATCGATTTTATCAATATTTTGTTCCAAAATATGAATGGCATTTGGATTTTTTGATAACATATACCAATAACATTCTGTATGTATATTAAATATTGGTTTAAAACTCATTTTAGTTAATTTAATATTTTATATGTTGTTCTATCTCTTTTATTTATAATAATTTAAATAAATCAATTTTTTTTATGATTTCATTCAATAATCATTAAAATTGTATTGGCTTAATATGGTAGGTAAATCAATAGAAAGCTTATCACATAAACGCTGTAAACGCGACGGATGAAATACATGCTCTAAAAGCTCTTGTTTTAGCGGTTTCATCTGCTCTCGCATAGCCTCGTGGTTTAATGGTGCAAATAAATGAATCGCGTTTGGATTTCTGGACAATGGTTCCCAATCAATTTTATCAATATTTTGTTCTAAAATATGAATTGCATTTGGATTCATTGACAATCCGATCCAATTAACTTTATCCAAGTTCTTTTCGAGAAGATGTATGGCATTTGGATTTGACGACAATATTGACCAAGATATTTTATCAATATTTTTTTCAAGAATATGAATTGCATTTGGATTATCCGACAAGTACCGCCATTCTATTCTATCTAAGTTTTTTTCGATAATGGGAATTGCATTTGGATTAGATGAAATTAAATCCCAATCAACTTTATTTAAGTTCTTTTCAATAATATGGATTGCATTGGGATTTTTTGATATATCCATCCAATCAACTTTGTCCAAATTTTCTTCAATAATGGAGATTGCGTTTGGATTCATTGATAATGATTCCCACCAAATTAAATGCGGATTCTTTTCAAGAAAATGAATTGCATTTGGATTTGATGACATCCATGGTACATATATTTTATCTATATTATTTTCCAATAAATGAATGGCGTTTATATTAAATACTAATGTACACCATGATATTTTATCGGGATTTTTTTCTAAAATATGAATAGCATTTGGATTCATTGACAATTTCATCCAATCGACTTTATCAAGATTATCTTGAATAATATGTATTGCATTTGGATTGGATGATAATGCTTCCCAATCACATTCTGGATGTATATTAAATATTGGTTTGAAACTCATTTTAGTTTATCTAATATTTTATGTATGTTTATATAATGTATATTTTATATAATATATTATAATTAATTTAAATAAATCAATTTTTTTTGTAATTTTTATCAAACAAACATTTTAATTATATTGGCTTAATAGGGTAGCTAAATTAACAGAAAGCTTATCACAAAGACGCCGTAAACGCAACGGATGAAATACATACTCCAGAAGCTCCTTTTTAAGAGGTGCCATCTGCTCTCGCATTTTGTCACGATCAAATTGTATCAATATGTGAATTGCATTTTTATTGAATGCTAAATCACACAATCTAGCATTGTTTAAATTATTTTCTATTATACGTATTGCATTTTCATTAAATGACAAACAATACCAATTGATTTTCTCTATATTTTCTTCGAGAATGTCTATTGCATTAATATTTCTAGACAATTCGACCCAATCAATTTTGTCAAAGTTCTTTTTGAGAATATGAATTGCATTATGATTCCACGACAATCTGTTCCAACTAATTTTATCTAAATTTTTTTCAATAATATGTATTGCGTTTATATTGGCACCTAAAGTTGTCCAATCAACTTTGTCTAAATTCTTTTCGATAATACTGATTGCATTTGGATTCATTGACAACCAATACCAATCAACTTTATCAAGATTATTTTCAATAATCTTCATTGCATTTAAATTTGTGGATAAATATTTCCAATTGACTTTTTCCAAATTTTTTTCCAATAGATGAATAGCATTTGGATTCAATGACAAACGTTCCCAATCAATCTTATCTAAGTTTTTTTCAAGAATATGAATTGCATTGGGATTTTGAGATAATAGTGGCCAATAAATTTTGTCTAAGTTCTCTTCAAGAAGATGGATAGCATTTGGATTTTCCGAAAAATTAAACCAATTAACTTTATCAAGATTTTTTTCAAAAAAGTATATCATATTTTTGTCATTATTTTTCGATAAACTAGACCAATTAATTTTATCGATATTACTTTCAAAAATATAGCCTGCGTTTTGATTATACAATAAAGTTGACCATATTTCATCTAAATACATCTTTACATCTAATTTTTTGTCTAATAAAATTTGAATAACCTTATCATGTATTTTAAATTCTGGTTGAAACATTATTTTTATTATATTTTGTTCATTATAATTATTGTAAATTTATTTTAAATTAAAATAAATCAATTTTTTTTATTATTTTATATCTCTCAATTTAACTGATATTGGCTTAATAAGACATCTAAATCAACAGAAAGCTTATCGCTAAGATGTCGTAAACGCAACGGATGTAATACGTACTCTAAAAGCTCATTTTTAAGGGGTTCCATCTGTTCTCGCATTGCTTTATGGTTTAACGGTGCTAATAAATGAATTGCATTTGGATTTTTTTCCAAATACCTCCAACTAACTTTATCCAAATTCTCTTCGATAATACGTATAGCATTTGGATTTTTCGATAAATTCTCCCAATCGATTTTATTAAGATTCTTTTCGAGAATATGGATTGCATTTGGATTTCCCGATAATACTGACCAATTAACTTTCTCTAAATTTTTTTCCAATAAATGAATGGCATTTGGATTTTCTGATAACATATTCCAATTGATTTTATCAAAGTTATTTTCAAGAATACGTATAGCATTTGGATTTAGAGATAAACGTTTCCAATCAACTTTGTCCAAATTCTTTTCAAGAATACTTATTGCATTTGGATTATATGATAAATGAAACCAATTAATTTTATCAATATTTTTTTCAAGAATACGTATAGCATTTGGATTAGCTGATAAATGAAACCAATTAATTTTATCCGGGTTCTCTTCGAGAATATGTATTGCATTTGGATTACATGATAATGATGACCAATTTATTCTTTCCATTCTTTTTTCAATAATATGAATTGCATTTTCATTTAAACATAGATATTCGTAATCGATTGTATGAGTCTTTTTTTCTAATATTGAAATTGTAAATGGATTTTTTGATATTAAAGACCTAAAATAAATCCAATCCATCAAAGGAGGATTAATATTTTTACTAAAAAAATATTTTTCCAATAAATATGCAACATTTTCATTTTTATTATCTACTAATCCCATCCAAACAACTTTATCAATATTCGCTTCAATAACATGCATTGCATTTTTATTGGCAGACAATTCCATCCAACTTATTTTTAAATCAAAAATAGGTTTATACACCATTTTTTGGTTGGTGTAATCACTTTATTATAAAAAATATGTATAATACAATATACAATCAAAATAAAAATCAATTTTTATTATTTTAATGATTTAATTGTATTGTCCCAATAAGGTATCCAAATTAATGGAAAGCTTATCACTAAGACGCCGTAATCTTAACGGATGAAACATGTACTCTAAAAGCTCCTTTTTAAGGGGTGAAATTCGTTTTCTCATAGCCGTATGATTTAACGGCGCTAATAAATGAATTGCATTTGGATTAGATGATAATGACTCTAACTTAATTTTATCTAAATTCTCTTCAATAATACGGATTGCATTAGGGTTTTTTGATAACCAAAACCAATCAATTTTATCAAAGTTCTCTTCGAGAATATGGATTGCATTTGGATTCATAGATAACCTATACCAACAAACTTTATCAATATTTTGTTCCAAAATATTTATTGCATTTGGATTATTTGACAACTCTTTCCAATCAATTTTATCTAAATTACTTTCCAATAAATGAATAGCATTTTTGTTAGCAGATAAAGCTTTCCAATTGATTTTATCTAAATTATTTTCCAATATATGAATAGCATTAGGATTTTCTGATAAAGATGACCAATAAATTTTATCAAGATTCTTTTCAAGAATACGGATAGCATTTGGATTTCTTGATAAACATTTCCAAACGACTTTATCTAAATTCTTTTCAAGAATATGAATTGCATTTGGATTTTTAGACAATCCATCCCAACTGATTTTATCCAAGTTCTCTTCGAGAACACTTATCGCATTTTGATTCATAGATAACCAATACCAATCAATTTTCTCAAAGTTCTCTTCTAAAATATGGATTGCATTTTTATTTTTTGAAAAAAAATACCACTGTACTTCAGGACTAATATTAAAAATAGGTTTTAATGTCATGTTTTTGTATTTTTTGTTTTTTTATTGTTTTATAACTATAAAATAGATCTAACTAAAATAAAAAATCAATTTTTTATTTTAATATATTGTTTTAATTTAACTGATATTGGCTTAATAGGGTACCTAAATCAACAGAAAGCTTATCGCTAAGATGCCGTAAACGCAACGGATGAAATACATACTCTAAAAGCTCCTTTTTAAGAGGTGCCATCTGTTCTTGCATAGCCGTATGATTTAACGGTGCTAACAAATGAATCGCATTTGGATTAAATGATAATGATGACCAATGAACATTATTCATATTATTCTCAATAAGATGAATAGCATTTGGATTTGTAGATAGCCAATACCAATTAACGTTCTCTAAATTTTTTTCAAGAATATGGATTGCATTTGGATTTGCAGATAAACGAACCCAATTAACTTTATCAATATTCTTTTCAAGAATATCAATTGCATTTGGATTACGAGAAAGCCAAT
>JACCDX010399566.1_pt1 | contig 27709 bp, 24 predicted proteins | sample 7449681 | NCBI WGS metagenome assembly JACCDX01 (sample SAMN15323450, study PRJNA562643) | freshwater metagenome | isolation source: river surface water | place: USA:Blue River Watershed | collected 2017-08-18
ATGTCACTTTAGATTTTGACGGCGAAGGAACAACAAAATTTGGAGCAATGACCACCCGTTTAACCTCACTTCCATCTCCTCAAAATCAAGCTGCTATTGTTCTAGATGGTTTGGTTTATTCAGCACCTCGTATCAATGAACCAATCAATACTGGAACAGCTCAAATTACTGGAAACTTTACTCAGCTAGAAGCTCAAGATTTATCAAATGTTTTAAAGTATGGCGCGCTGCCATTGACCTTTGATCGTGGCGAGGTACAGCAAGTTTCTCCATCTTTGGGTGCTGATCAATTACGCGGTGGTTTAATTGCTGGTGTACTTGGCTTGCTGTTAGTAATTGTCTATTCAATGTTGTACTACCGAGGGCTAGGAATTGTTTCGGTTGGATCGTTGCTAGTTGCCTCCGCTATCGCGCTTCTTTCATTCCTATTACTTGGTGAGTTAATTGGCTTCACATTGACCCTTGCTGGAATCGCTGGAGCAATTGTTGCGATCGGTATTACTGCAGATTCATTTATCGTTTACTTTGAACGTATCCGTGATGAAGTCCGTGAAGGAAAATCATTAAAATCTGCAGTTGAAACAGGTTGGTTAAGAGCTCGTCGTACGGTAATAGTTGCAGATGCGGTTTCGATGATTGCTGCCATCATGCTTTACTTCTTCGCTGTTGGTGGGGTTCGAGGGTTCGCATTTACATTAGGTCTAACCACCGTTATTGATTTAATTGTTGTCTTCTTCTTCACTAAGCCATTAATTACAGTGTTAGCAAGATTTGCCTTCTATAGTGAAGGACACCCACTTTCTGGATTTTCAGCCAAATCATTAGGAATTGTTAAGAAGGAGATTGCACAGACAGGGGAGGTTAAGTAATGGCCAAGATCTCAGGTTTGGGCGGAAGACTTTATCGAGGTGAAACCTCAGTTGATTTCATTGGAAAGCGCAAGATCTGGTACTCAATCTCTGGGTTGTTGATTCTCGCTTCGGCCTTAACGCTATTCACTCAAGGTTTGCATCTTGGCATTGAATTTAAAGGTGGTTCTTCTTTTACTGTTACTTCCGCAAATGCATCAGTACAGACTGCCGAAACTGCTTTAAGTGATGCTGGAATAACTTCACAGACCATCATTCAAAAAGTTGGAAATGACAAGATTCGAATTCAAACTGATGCACTTACTGCAGCTGAGCAAAATGCAGTGGAATCTAGTTTGTCATCTAAGTTTAATGTGACCGTTGATTCAATAGATTCTCAAATAATTGGTCCATCTTGGGGTGAAGAGATCACTCGCAAAGCCCTCTACGGCCTGTTCGGATTTTTAATCGTAGTAATGCTTTATCTCGCAATGGCATTTGAATCAAAAATGGCTATCGCTGCGATCATTTCAGTAGTTCATGACGTCTTTATTACCGTCGGAATCTATGCGCTCGTTGGGTTTGAAGTTACACCAGCGACTGTGATTGGTTTCCTAACTATTTTAGGTTATTCACTCTATGACACTGTTGTAGTTTTCGATAAAGTGCGCGAAAACACCAAGGGAATCGCGGCAAGCGGAAAGAGCACTTACTCACAAGCTGCGAACTTGGCCGTAAATCAAACTTTAGTTAGATCTTTCAATACTTCCCTGATCGCGCTTCTTCCAGTCGGTTCGATTTTATTTGTGGGAGCAGGTTTACTTGGAGCTGGTACATTAAAAGATCTATCACTTGCTCTATTTATTGGTCTTGCAACTGGAACTTACTCTTCAATTTTTATTGCCACCCCGATTCTTGCCGTACTTCGTGAGCGTGAACCAGCCATGCAGGCTTTGGCAAAACGTGTTGGTAGCCGCGGTGAAAAAGGTTCAGTTACGTCATCAGTTCCAGCACAATCTGATCGTGGACCTCGCAATCAACCCAAACGTAATCGCCGCCGCTAAATAAATTGATTTAATTAAGACAGCCACAGCGCTATGACAAGTACTCAATTGTTGAAGCCGGTGGCCGATGGCTTGGCAAAATCTCATCCAGGATATTCCACGTCAGATCTTGAACGAGCATATGTAGCTGCAGAAAAGGCACATTCTGGTCAATTAAGAAAATCTGGCGAGCCTTACATTACTCATCCAGTTGCAGTGGCACAAATTCTTACCGAACTAGGAATGGACTTGCCAACTGTTATGGCTGCTTTGTTGCATGACACAGTTGAAGATACTTCATACTCAATCGACCAAATAAAGGCTGAATTTGGTGATGAAGTGACATCACTGGTAGATGGTGTTACCAAGTTAGATAAATTAACTTACGGCCCAACTGCCGAAGCTGAAACTCTTCGCAAAATGGTTGTTGCAATGTCGCGGGATATTCGAGTTCTAGTTATAAAACTTGCTGATCGATTGCACAATGCTCGGACGTGGAAATTCATTGCCTCTGATACTGCCGAACGTAAGGCGCGGGAGACCATAGATATTTACGCACCGCTTGCGCACCGTCTTGGAATGAATGCAATTAAGTGGGAGTTAGAGGACCTTTCATTTAAAATCTTAGAACCGAAGAAGTTTGAAGAGATCGAACGGTTAGTTGGAGAAAGATCACCGGCTAGAGATCTTTTGACAGCCGAGGTTATTTCTGCGATTGATTTGGATTTAGCGGCTGAGAACATAAAAGCACAGGTAAATGGACGGCAAAAACATTTCTATAGTGTTTATCAAAAGATGGTTGTCAGAGGAAGAGAATTTAATGACATCTATGATCTTGTTGGTATCCGAATCCTTGTAGATTCAGTAAGAGATTGTTATGGCGCTTTGGGAGCTATTCACGCAAGATGGAGTCCTGTTCCGGGCCGATTCAAAGATTACATTGCTATGCCCAAATTCAATCTTTATCAATCACTGCATACAACTGTGATTGGCCCCAACGGCAAGGCTGTTGAAATTCAAATTAGAACATTTGATATGCACGCACGTGCTGAGTATGGAATTGCCGCCCACTGGAAATACAAATCAAAGAACTTGGAAAATGGTAAAACTCCGGAAGTTTTATGGCTTAAGCAGCTTCATGAATGGCAACAAGAAAGTGAAGATGTGGGGGACTTTCTTGAAACTCTCCGGTATGACCTCAGAACGCCAGAGGTTTTTGTCTTTACACCAAAAGGCAGTGTGATTGCACTTCCATCTGGCTCGACACCAGTTGATTTTGCTTACGCCGTTCATACCGAAGTTGGAAATAAATGTGTTGGAGCCAAAGTTAATGGAAAGTTGGTACCGCTTGAATCACATCTAGTTAATGGTGATGTTGTAGATATTGTCACAAATAAAAGTTTAAATGCTGCGCCAAGTCATGACTGGCTTAATTTTGTAACATCTTCAAGAGCCCGATCAAAAATCAAGGCCTGGTTCTCTAAAGAACGAAAGGAAGAGGCAATTGAAGCAGGGCAGGAATCTATTGCTAGGCAAATGCGAAAAGCAGGACTTCCAATCCAAAAGATTTTGGGTGGACACGCACTTCTAGAACTAGCCCATGAACTTAGATTTGAGGATATTGAATCTTTGTATGAAGCAGTTGGTAATGGACGTATCTCAGCTCATTCAGTGATTGAAAAACTTATGGCTTTACTTGGTACGGGAGATAGCCATCCAGAAAATGATTTAACTTCCTTGGTAGCACCTGTTAAGCGAAGTAGAAAAAGTGTTACTGGAATTGATGTTGAAGGAGCTGGGGATGTTTTAGTGAAACTAGCTAGATGCTGCGCGCCAGTTCCAGGTGATCAGATCACGGGTTTTATTACTCGAGGTAGCGGAGTTTCAGTACATAGGGCAGATTGCATAAATATTAATGATCTTAAAGTCCATCAAGGTGACCGTATGGTTGGTGTTAAATGGAATTTATCGGCCAAAAGTACCTTCTTGGTCAATATTCAAGTTGAAGCATTGGATAGAGCTCGGCTCTTATCTGATGTTACAAAAGCACTTTCTGACCAACATGTAAATATCTTGAGCGCTTCTGTAGTTACTAACAAGGATCAAACTGCGATCTGCAAATTTTCATTTGAGATGGCTGATGCATCACATTTAGATGCAGTGTTAAGTTCGGTTCGATTAATTGAAGGTGTTTATGATGTGGATCGGGTGTTCAATAATTAGCTTGTGAACTCAGTTAAACCTTTTTCGGCTTGCTCTAACCAAGCTCTTCGAGCAGCAGCTGCTTCTCTGGCCACCATGGCTTTAGCTGTTTGGCCAGCAGCTTCTGCTTTCGCAGCTTGTTTCTCATAATTCTCGATTGCTTCGGCTAATCCCTGTACAACTTTGTTGGCTTGAGCTTTAGCAGAAGGATCACTCTTTCGCTGATGGTTTCGCTCTAGCTCAGAGATTTCATCTTCTACTTTCTTTATTCGGGCATCAAAGGCTGATCGCTTTTTACGATCTGTCATTCCTATTTTTTGCCATTTACCCATTAAGTCATAGAACTTCTTCTTGGCAGATTTAAAATCAGTAATTGGAAGTAAGGCTTCAAATTCAACAATCATCGCTTCGCGTTTAGCTAGGTTTTCTACCATTGAACCTTTTCGTTTTTCCATGTCCGCATTCTTTGCTGCAAAAAAGGTATCTTGGGCGGATTTAAAGCGGGTCCAAAGAGCGGTATCTGTAGATTTTTTTCCGCGACCAGAAGCTTTCCACTGATCCATTAAGGATTTGTATTTATTAGCTGTTGCTAGCCACTCTTTAGAGTTGGCCAAGGCTTCTGCCTCTTTAACGATTACCTCTTTGGTTGAAGCAACTTTTTTGTGCTCGGAGTCCAAATTTGCAAAATGGGTTCTGCGTCTTTTATCAAACTTGTTTCGAGACGATGAGAATCGCTTCCACAATGCAGCATCGATTTTTTTATCTAAGCGAGGGGCTTTCTTCCACTCCTCTAAAAGTACTTTTAATCTTGCAGTAGTAACTTTCCATGCAACTGAATCAATCAAACTTTCAGCTTCAGCAACAATTTTCTCTTTAATGGCAGTAGCTTCATTTTTGCGCAATTCTCTTTCAGCTGCCTGCGCTGCTTTACGTGCCTGGTAAGCGCCTTCATGCTCGGTGATTAATGCTGGTATTTTTTCAAGTGAAGCAGAGAGATTTGCAAGGTCACCCACGCCATTTAAATCAGAGATTTGAGTACGTAGTTTATTAACAGCTTCATGAGCATCACTTGGCACCATTGCGCCGGATCGAATTCTTGCCGCAAGAAGTGCAACTTCAGATGCAGCCATTTCAAACTTCTTAACAAAATATGCAAGCGCTTCATCTGATGATTTGCCTGGATAGGAGCCAACAGCGCGATCGCCAGTTGGAGTAATTACATAAACAGTGCCATCTTCGCCGACTCGGCCAAATTTTGCTGGATCACCTATAAGTGCAGATGCTGCCCCGGTATTCGAAAGGTTTGGTGTTGATGAGTTTTCCATTATGTTGACCTTTCGTTGCACGATTTCTGTTGATCAGATTTCGTTATGTGGGGGCGTAGTAATCAGCAACGCAATTGCGCCATTAATTACTGGGTTTGTTACTGGCTAAAAGATAGCCTAGGCACCATCTTTTAGGGAAATTTGAAGTAAAAGACGGATGACTGAAAGGGGTGAGCGGTGTTAATCGACCGAGTAATCGCGCCTTATTTCGAAACAAATTGCTGGATTTTAGCCCAGGGCAGTGGCCAAGAATGCATCATCGTTGACCCAGGTATGGCCAAACCAAATCTAGTTAATGAGATTGAACAAAAGGTATCTGACCTCAACTTAAAACCTGTGGCTGTTTTAATCACACATGGACATTTAGATCATACATTTTCTGTACTTCCATTAACAAAACAAATACCGATGCGAACCTTTGTAACTGGAGCAGATCGATTTCTACTCACTAATCCCATGGGTGCGTTAGATCGTGGCGGTGTCAGTGAGCAATTTCTGAGAGCTTTTGGTGTCGAAAAATTTAAAGAACCAGATGAGATAGTAGAGCTTGAGGACTTTTCGACATTTGAAATTGCTGGAATGCAAATCACTTCAATTTTTGCTCCCGGCCATACCAAGGGCTCAGTCATCTTTACTGTTGATAATCTACAATTAATTTCTGGCGATGTGCTTTTTGCTGGCAGCATTGGGCGAACAGATTTACCTACTGGCTCAGCCAGTCAGATGCGAAAAACCTTGCGAGATCGAATTTTGACCCTTCCAGATGGCTTAAATGTCCTACCAGGACATGGTGGGCAAACTACAATCGGGTTAGAGCGTGTAAGAAATCCTTACTTGCAAGCTGATTTTTTAGACCAGGACGGGCGGTGAAAACTTGAGCAAGTTTCAAGCGCCTAAAGGGGTCAGTGAATATTTTCCGCCAAACTCAAATCAATTCGAGTATGTACGAGATCATTTACTACGGAGTGCTCGATTAGCAGGTTATAACCTAATTGAATTGCCGGTATTTGAGGATACCGAAGTATTTACAAGAGGTGTTGGTGAATCAACTGATGTTGTAAGTAAAGAGATGTACACCTTTGAAGATCGCGGTGGTCGTTCAATTACATTAAGACCTGAAGGCACGGCTGGCGTAATGCGTGCCGTAATTGAACACAACTTAGATAAAGGTCAATTACCAGTAAAACTATTTTATACAGGACCGTTTTTTCGAGCCGAACGTCCGCAAGCAGGCAGGTATCGACAGTTCTATCAGGTTGGTATTGAAGCGATTGGCTATAGCGATCCAGAGATTGATGTTGAAGTTATTGCGGTTGCAGATTTAGCATTCAAAGCTTTGGGTTTGAAGAAATACACTTTAAATATCACCTCTCTGGGTGATTCAATTAGTCGAGATGCACACCGAAAAGATTTAGTTAAATTCATTGCTGGGTTGAAATTAGATGAAGCCACGCAGACTCGAGCACAATTAAATCCACTGAGATTATTTGATGACAAGCGCGAGGAGATTAAATCCGCAATGGCAAAAGCGCCATTATTGCTGGACTACCTTAACAAAGAGAGCAAGCAGCATTTTGAGACTGTGCAGGGATTGTTGAGGAATATTGGTATCGAGTTCAAGATAAATCCAAGAATGGTGCGTGGTCTTGATTACTACACCGGTACCACCTTTGAGTTTGATCATGAAATGTTAGGTGCTCAATCTGGCATTGGTGGTGGCGGCAGATATGACGGACTTATGGCATCACTCGGCGGAGCTGACGTTAGTGGGATTGGTTTTGGTTTAGGGGTAGATCGCATTTTGATGGCATGCCAAGCAGAAAATTCCTTACCAGCGGTCATCAATCAGATTCAACTTTTTATCGCGCCAATTACTGAGGCTGGTAAAGCGGCTGGTTTCAAACTATTAGCAGAACTTCGTGAAGCAGGAATCACTTGCGATATGGCTTATGGCGATCGTGCGCTTAAGGGTGCAATGAAAGCAGCTGATAAAAGTGGAGCTAAATTTGGATTAGTAATCGGTGATGATGAGATCGCTAACGGAATTTGCCAATTAAAATTGATGAGCAGCGGCCAAGTGATATCTAGTAGCCTTGATGCTTCAGATCTAATTCAAAAGATTGGAAAGTAATCCCTGATGCTGCGCACACATGATGCTGGTTCTTTAAACGCTAGCTCAGTTGGAACTAATGTAGTTCTTGCTGGATGGGTGGCGCGACGAAGAGATCATGGCGGGGTTGCCTTCATTGATTTACGTGATTCAACTGGGGCAGTTCAGGTAGTAATTAACGATGAAAAAGTTGCAGGTGAACTTCGTGCAGAGTGGTGTGTATTAATTTCAGGAGTTGTTAAAACCCGTCCTGCTGGAAATGAAAATAAAGATATTCCAACTGGTGAAATTGAAGTGGTGTGCGAAGAACTTAAGGTATTAAGTGAGGCTGCTGCTTTGCCTTTCCCAGTCGACAGTGGGGATATCGGTAACATTTCAGAAGAGGTCCGACTTAAATATCGCTACTTAGATTTAAGGAGAGAAGGACCAGCTAAGAACTTGAGATTGCGATCCAAAGTAACAACTGCAATTCGAGATGTAATGGCGAAGCAGGATTTCCTTGAAATTGAAACACCTTACCTAACTCGATCTACTCCAGAAGGCGCCAGAGATTTCTTGGTGCCAGTTAGATTGCAGCCAGGCTCTTGGTACGCATTACCGCAATCACCACAGTTGTTTAAGCAATTGTTGATGGTTGCCGGAATGGAAAGGTACTACCAAATCGCAAGATGTTTTCGAGATGAAGATTTTCGGGCAGATCGTCAACCAGAGTTTACTCAGCTGGATATTGAAATTTCATTTGCTGATCAAGCGGATGTGATTGCCATAGCCGAAAAAGTTTTAGTAAATGTATTTGAAAAAGTGGTGCAATATAAGATTCCAACACCAATTCCACACATGACTTATCGTGATGCGATGCGAGATTATGGATCAGATAAACCTGACCTACGTTTTGAAAACAAGATTACTGACGTTACCGATTTCTTTAAGGAAACCTCTTTTAGGGTTTTCCAAGCTGAGTATGTGGGTGCTGTGGTTATGCCAGGAGGGGCAAACTCACCGCGAAGAGAGTTGGATGCTTGGCAGGATTGGGCTAAAGCTAGAGGCGCAAAAGGTTTGGCTTATATTTTAGTTGGCGAGGACTCAACATTATCTGGTCCAGTTGCTAAGAATTTATCAGAGAAAGAAAGTGCTGGGATTGCCAATCAAGTTGGTGCTAAAAACGGTGATGCAATTTTCTTTGCTGCCGGATCAACTGTTTCTTCGCAAAACTTATTAGGTGCAGTTCGTTTGGAGATTGGTCAACGTTGCAATTTAATTGACGAAAAAGCGTGGAAGTTTGTTTGGATTGTTGATGCTCCAATGTTTGAACCAGTTGATGCTGAAAATCCATCTGCGGGTTGGACAGCAGTACATCACCCATTTACTGGACCAAAGCCTGAATATGCACAAACCTTTGATAAAGATCCAAAGGATGCTTTGGCCTATGCATATGACATTGTGTTGAATGGTAGTGAAATTGGCGGCGGATCAATTCGTATCCATCAAAGAGAGGTTCAACAGCGCGTGTTTAAAACTATTGGACTATCTCAAGCAGAGGCAGAAAGTAAATTCGGATTTTTGTTGGAAGCTTTTAATTATGGACCGCCTCCACATGGCGGAATTGCACTTGGATTAGATCGTTTATGTGCGCTATTGGCAGGTGCTGCTTCCATTCGAGAAGTGATTGCATTCCCTAAGACAGCTAGTGGGGGAGATCCATTAACAGGGGCACCAACACCAATTACTCCTGCACAACGCAAAGAGTCTGGGGTTGATACTCCAGCCGCTGCCAAGTAGTTACCCTCTTTTCAGGTATTCTTCCCAATATGGGTCCAGGTGGAATTGCAACGATAATCGCGGCATCCTCCCTTGCTGTAATCGCTGTGGCAGTTGCTTATACAGTAGTTCGAGCATCCAGATTGATTGATGAAATCACAAAAACTTTGTCGATGATAAATAGCCCGTTGAAGAGCCTAAGTAATGCTGGTAAATCAATTGAGAATCTAACAAAGAAAGTTTCTAGTGCAACTGAATCCTTCTTGGATGAAAACCCAATGGCTATGAAAGCAGCAGCTGCAATTGTTACGGCGGCAAAGCTTAAGAAAAAGGGTAAGAAAAAAAGTAAAGCGAAGGAGTAGTTATGGACTCCGCTGATATTCGCGCTAGATGGCTCAAATTTTTTGAATCAAATAACTCCTTAAATCTGCCACACACTGTCGTTCCTTCAGCATCTCTGATTGCTGATGATCCAAACCTTTTGCTAGTTAACGCCGGAATGGTTCCCTTTAAGCCCTACTTCTTAGGTGAGGTTAAACCTCCTTATAAGCGGGCAACCTCTGTTCAAAAATGTGTTCGCACCTTAGATATTGATGAGGTTGGTAAAACGACTAGACATGCATCATTTTTCCAAATGTGTGGAAACTTTTCTTTCGGAGATTACTTCAAAGAGGGTGCTATTTCATTGGCCTGGGAGTTACTAACTAAATCAACTGCAGATGGTGGATATGGATTCAGCGAAGATAAACTTTGGGTGACTGTTTATCAAGATGATGATGAAGCAGCTCAGATCTGGGAAAAACAAGTTGGGGTTCCTAAAGATCGAATTCAACGCCGAGGTATGGCGGATAATTTTTGGTCCATGGGCGTTCCAGGCCCATGTGGTCCCTGCTCTGAAATATATTTTGATCGCGGCAGCGCATATGGCAAAGAAGGAGGACCAATTGCCGACGAAGATAGATATCTTGAAATTTGGAACTTGGTGTTTATGCAAAATATCAGAGGCGAAGGCGGAGATAAGAACTCTTTCCCGATAGTTGGTGAATTACCGGCTAAAAATATTGACACCGGTCTTGGCCTTGAAAGAACTGCTGCGTTGCTTCAAGGTGTTGAGAATATCTATGAAATCGATACCACCAGAATTATTTTGGACAAAGCATCTGAGCTAACCAAAGTTAAGTATGGCAAAGATGAAAAGAATGATGTCTCTTTACGAGTGGTTGCCGACCATGCCCGTACCGCAATGATGTTGATCGGAGATGGTGTTACACCAGGTAATGAAGGCCGTGGTTATGTATTGAGAAGAATGATGCGTAGAACTATTAGAAATATGCGATTACTAGGTTCACAGGATTTAGTTATGTCAGAACTGGTTAAAAGTTCCATCAAAGCAATGGGACCACAATATCCAGAGTTAGTTAGTGATTCAGAGCGCATCTTAAGTATTGCTCAATCGGAAGAGGATAGTTTTATTCAAACCCTAAAGAGTGGCACTAGCATATTTGATTTAGCTGCGGATCAATTAAAGAAATCAAAATCTGCTTCCTTGTCGGCAGATACTGCTTTTAAATTGCATGACACATATGGATTCCCATTTGATTTAACTCTTGAAATGGCGCGCGAGCAGGGCTTAGGTGTTGATGAAGTTGGCTTTAGAAAATTAATGAATGAACAACGCGATCGAGCAAAAGCGGATGCCAAGGCTAAGAAGAGTGGACATACAGATTTAACCGAGTACCGCGCGATAATTGATAAATCTGGTGCAACAAAATTTGTTGGTTATGAGAATATTTCAGCCGAAGCGAAGTTAACTGGAATTCTTGTTGATGGAAAAAAAGCTAAAGAAGTAAATGTTGGTTCAGAGATTGAAATTACACTTGATAGAACGCCGTTTTATGCCGAAGGTGGTGGGCAGCTAGCTGATGGCGGAAAAATTAAGTTAGCAAGCGGTGCAATCATTCAAGTAGAGGATGTTCAAACACCAGTTCCTGGCTTAATTGTCCATCGTGGAACTGTGGTTAGTGGTGTTGTTAAAGATGGTGATCAGGTTGTCGCTGAAATTGATCTAGAACGTAGATTGGCTATATCTCGCGCACATACTGCAACCCATATGGTTCATAAAGCTTTTCGGGAAGCATTGGGTGAAACTGCTACTCAAGCTGGTTCAGAGAATGCTCCGGGCAGATTTAGATTTGATTTTCCTTCCACAGCAGCTGTACCAACCTCTGTGTTAAATGATGTTGAAAGTCGAGTGAATGAGTTATTGATTGCAGATCTACAAGTACATGCTGAGGTCATGTCGCAAGATGCTGCCAAGGCAATGGGAGCCATGGCCTTATTTGGCGAGAAATATGGAGATCAAGTTCGAGTTGTGAGCGTCGGTGATTGGGCTAAAGAATTATGCGGTGGAACCCATGTGAGTAGATCTGGGCAATTAGGTTTAGTGAAACTACTTTCAGAATCCTCTATTGGTGCTGGTGTGCGCCGAATTGAAGCTTTAGTAGGGCATGATGCTTATCAATATCTAGCACGTGAGCATGTACTCCTTAACTCCTTAACTGAAATTATTAAAGGTGTTCGAACAGAAGAATTGCCGCAACGCATCTCAGAATTAATTGAAAAGATGAAAGGTATGGAGAAAGAACTTTCTTCAGTCAGATCTGCAAAAGCCTTGGCAAGTGCTGCAAATCTATTGAAGAATGCAAAGGTATTAGGCGGGGTAAGTTTAATAATTGAGCAACTTGCAGATGAAATTTCAGTTGAAGATATGAGAAGCATTGCTTTGGATCTACGAAGCAAAATCAAAGATGGAATTGTTGTTTTAGCCACTGTAGTAAGTGCTAAACCACTAATTGTTGCATCAGTATCTCCTGAGGCAATTAAGTCAGGGATTAAAGCGGGAGAACTAATCAAAACTGGTTCAACCATTCTTGGTGGTGGTGGCGGTGGTAAAGATGATTTTGCGCAAGGTGGGGGTACAGATTCTGGATCCATCACTAAAGCATTAGCTGAAATAACTAAGGTTATTAGTGGAAAGATTAAATAACGATAGGTGTGGAAATGAATAAACCGGTGGCTCATGGACGGCGGATCGGTTTTGATTTTGGTGAAAAGCGGATCGGTGTTGCAACCTCAGATGCATCCTCAATACTGGTTTCACCGCATGCCACAATTCTTAATGATGATCAGCTCCCGCTAAAACTAAAAGACATATTCACCGAAGTACAACCTATATATGTAGTTATCGGTAATCCAATCCATTTGTCAGGTTCTGAAAGTGCTAAATCTATTTCAGCGATGGAATTTGGAATAATGATTAAATCCTATTTTTCTGGTCCAATTTATATGGTTGATGAACGAATGAGTACCCAGAGCGCTTACTCGCAAATGAGAGAGATCGGAAAAAGTGAGAAGCAGAGTAAATCTGTTATCGATCAAATAGCAGCTGTCACAATTTTGGAATCTGCATTGCAAAATGAAAAGTCCGGCAGCGCGGTTGGAATTCTAATTTGAAGAGGCTGATTGCCGCCGTAAGTGTTGGCTTAGTTTTAACCTTACTTAGCGTATCGATCCACAACGCGTTTCTGCTTAATGATTACAAAAATACTTCTGCAGTTGATAAGGTTGAAATCTTGATTGAACCAGGTGATTCTGGAAGTGAGATTGCTCAGAAGCTTCGAATAGCTGGTGTCATTAAAGCTGAAAAAGTTTTTTACAAGATAGCAATTAATGATAAGAGATCTAAATCAATTACTCCAGGTATACATGAAATCGATTTGAAGATCTCAGCTATCTCAGCACTAGAGCAATTACTAGACCCGAAGCGAAATCGGGGATTATTTGGTTTCGTTGAAGGATTGAGGAAAAATGAGATTTTAGATCTACTTGTAAAATCTAATTTGGTTTCGGGCAAATACTCAGGGACCACGAAAATCGATCAGCTGTATAAAACTACAAATATTGAAGGTTTTCTCTTCCCTGCTCAGTATTCAATTTATCCTGGGAGTACATTTGATCAAGCGGTTGATCAGATGATAGATCGGTTTTATATTGCAGCAAAAAACACAGGTATAGATAAAGGTTTCAAGAATTATTCTCCGTATGAACTACTAATTATTGCTTCTATGGTTCAATCAGAAGGAGATCTCACTGATTTCCCGAAAATCGCTCGTGTTATTTATAATCGATTAGAGATCGGAATGCCTCTTCAAATCAATGCAACAATTGATTACGCAACAAATACAAGAGGTAAAATTAGGCTCCCGTACAAACGGTTAGACACAAACTCCAAATACAATACCTATAAGTACCGGGGATTACCTCCAGGGCCGATAAGCAATCCAGGGGAGAAGGCTTTAGAAGCAACAGTTAATCCAGCCAGTGGGGATTGGTTGTATTACGTTACAGTCAAACCAAATGACACTAGATTCACTAAGTCTTTTGATCAATTTAATATCTGGGCCAATGAATTTAGGAAAAATGAAGATGCGGGGTTGTTCAATTGATTAAATTAGCGGTAGCTGGCAGCCCAATTGGTCATTCCCTTTCACCGCTACTGCATTCAACTGCTTATGAGATTTTAGGTGTTAAAGCAGATTTTGGTTCAAGTGAAGTTAAAGAACAAGATTTTGGTAACTTTTATTTTGAATGCAAGAATGCTGGATTTCGTGGTCTGGCACTTACGATGCCATTAAAAGAAATATCAATTGGATTTGTAGATAGAGTTGATCCAATCGCAAAACAGATATCTTCTGTCAATACAATTATCTTTGAATCAACCGGAAGTATCGGTATATCAACAGATCTTTTGGCATTTAAAAATCTGCTTAAACCATACTTTGGTAAGAAAATAGCAATACTTGGTGCTGGTGGAACTGCCCGTGCAGCACTGGGGGCATTAAAGGGCACCGGCACCGAAGTAACAGTTTTAACCCGATCACTAACAAGACATGATCAGTTACACGCTGCCGCGGTTGATCTGGATATAGATTTTCTTGATTGGCATAATTTTGAAGAGATCCAAGATAGAGATTTAATTATTTCGACCACGCCAGCTGGAGCAACAGATGGATTGTCCGTGATTTCAACTAAAGCTGATTTTTTTGAGGTGATTTATCATCCATGGCCAACTGAGTTGGCTAAAAGGTATCAGAATTTAGGCAAGCATGTAATCGGTGGATTGTCACTGTTAGTGGAACAAGCACTCTTTCAAATCAATTATTTCTCACAAAAAGAATTTGATTTTGATCAGATGCGTACAGATCTATTGAAAGTTGCATACGAGGCGATTAAGAAGTAATCCACAGCCTCACATTTATCGAAACATAATCAATATCCTCAAGGGATGATCCTTGAGACATTATCAATCTTTTTATTAACCAAGATTGCTTGGCATGATATTCGTACTCAACAGATAAGAAACTCAGATTTGATTGCTGCCGGATTTTCCTTAGTTCTACTTTACTGGGGAAACTGGCTGATATCATTTTTGAATTTCATCGTATATCTAGCGTTATATATTTTAAGTATGCGTAAATTAGGCGAAGGTGATTTAAAATTATCAATTATCTGTGCTCTTCCGCTGTCCTCAGTTTTTCAACTTATGCAAGCAGTAGCTACCACCTGGTTTATAGGTGGTGTTTTCGCATTATTCAAACCTAGAACTTCCATTGCCTTCGCTCCGTTTATGATTTTAGGAACATATCTTGCAAAGTTTTCGATACCTTAAGGGTAAATTGGCAACGGGTTAAGAAGATGATCTGAGAGAATACTCCTATCAAATTTGATTGGAGAATGCAGTGCTTAGATGGCTGACAGCTGGTGAATCGCATGGTCCTGCTCTGTCGGCAATCATTGAAGGCATGCCTGCGCATGTGTTGATAACGAGTAAAGATATCGATATAGATTTATCTCGTCGTCGTTTGGGATTTGGTAGAGGTGCCAGACAGAATTTTGAAGCAGACAAGATCACAATCACCGGTGGCATCCGACATGGAAAAACTCAGGGAGGGCCGATTGCAATTCAAATAGCGAATTCTGAATGGCCGAAATGGGAAAAGATCATGAGCGCAGATCCAGTTCCTGAGGATGAGATTAAAGATCTAGCAAGGAACGCACCATTGACTAGACCACGACCAGGCCATGCCGATTTAGTGGGGATGCAAAAATTTAATTTTTCAGATGCTCGACCGATTTTAGAACGTGCAAGCGCTCGAGAAACTGCTGCTCGTGTGGCGCTTGGAGCTGTTGCTCGAGCATTTCTAAAACAAAGTGTTGGTATTGAAATTTTGAGCCATGTTTTATCAATTGGAAAGGTAAGTGTTGCTGAAGATTACAAGCTGCCATCTATAAGTGATCGCCAGCTTATTGATGAAGATCCAGTACGTTGTGCTGACAAGAAAGTTAGCGAACAGATAGTTAAAGAGATTGAGCAAGCCCACAAAGATGGTGACACATTGGGTGGAGTTGTCGAAGTTTTGGCTTACAACTTGCCGCCAGGCTTGGGTTCACATACTCATTGGGATAAGCGATTAGATGCACGATTAGCTGGAGCGATGATGGGTATTCAGGCAATTAAAGGTGTTGAGCTAGGTGATGGGTTTGCAACTGCCAAACGAAGAGGTTCAGTTGCCCACGATGAAATTGAAAAAAATGCAAAAGGTGAAATTGTTCGCCGAACAGATCGCGCTGGTGGTACTGAAGGTGGCATGAGTAATGGTGAGATTCTTAGAGTAAAAGTCGCCATGAAACCTATTTCCACTGTACCTAAAGCTTTGGACACAATTGATGTTGCTACTGGTGAGTCAGCAAAAGCGATAAATCAAAGATCAGATGTGTGCGCAGTTCCAGCCTCAGGAATAGTTGCTGAAGCCATGGCTGCCTTGGTGCTTGCAGATGCAGTACTTGAAAAATTTGGTGGAGACAGTGTGCAAGAAACCAAGCGTAATTTTGAGCAATATATGAAGAGCTTAGAAATAAAGTAATGTTGAAAAAGATTGTTTTAATTGGTCCACCCGGTGCAGGTAAATCTAGTATTGGCAAAGCACTAGCTAAGGAGCTGTCGTTACCTTTTATTGATAGCGATGGAGAAATCGAGAAATCAGTAGGAAAAAAAATATCTGAAATATTTGTTGATGATGGAGAACCACATTTTCGTGCGCTTGAGGTTGAGAAGGTAAAACAATTATTGCAAGATTTTTCAGGAATTATCTCTTTAGGAGGCGGAGCGCCAATAAATTCGGAAATTTCCCAAATCTTAGAATCAGCCGATTATCCGGTAATTTTTATTGATGTATCTATATCGCAAGCGGCAGTACGAATAGGTTTTAACAAAGATAGACCACTGTTGCTTATAAACCCAAGACAACAATGGATGAATCTTATGAACGAACGTCGCCCAGTTTATGAAAAATTGGCAACCGACACTGTCTCATCCGACAGTAAGAAACCTCAAGAGGTTGCAAAAGTAATCGTTGAGAAAATTAAAGCAAAGATATGAAGATAATTAATGTAAAAGGTGAGCACCGATATCCGGTCAAGATCGGTGTCAATTGGGCAACTGAGATCAAAACCATCTCAAGTATTCACAGTAAAACTTTGATTCTTGCTCCAAAATCTATAGTTTCAAAATATAGGTTGAAGGAAAATTCGCGCATGAAGTTGCTGGTAACTCCCGAAGGGGAAAATCAAAAAACATTAAAAACATTAGATAAAGTTTGGAATAAATGTGCGGCAGAAGGAATTACCCGTACAGATGCAATCATTGGTATAGGTGGCGGAGCTACAACCGATCTTGCTGGATTTGCTGCTTCATCTTGGTTAAGGGGAATTGCTTGGTATGCATTCCCAACCTCCTTGGCCGGAATGGTTGATGCCGCGATTGGTGGCAAAACTGGAATTAATGCTAGGAGCGGTAAGAATCTTATTGGGGCTTTTAATTCTCCATCTGAAGTTTTAATCGATCTAACGTTTTTGAACACATTACCCAAACGAGATTTATCAGCAGGTATGGCAGAAGTTATTAAATGTGGATTTATTGCTGATTATAAGATTCTTAATCTTGCTCAAGATGATGATCTGGACTACCAGCAACTCATAGCGCGCTCTATCAAAGTTAAAGCAGATGTCGTTTCCAAAGATTTCAAAGAAAGTAAATTACGAGAAATACTTAACTATGGCCACACCTTAGGACATGCAATAGAGAAAAATAGTGGTTACAAACTAAGGCATGGTGAAGCTGTGAGTATTGGAATGGTATTTGCTGCAGAGTTAAGCAAAAAATTGGCTGGATTATCAGATGATGCTGTACTACTACATAGAGAATTACTAAGAAATTATGATCTACCGATTTCCTACCCGGGAAACAAATTCAAGGTTTTACTTACCCTTTTGGCCAGTGATAAGAAAGTGAAGAACTCAAAATTGCGATTCATTGGAATTAGTAGAATCGGCAAGCCTGTTTGGTTTGAGGATGTTTCACCAAGCACGCTGAGTAATGTTTATGAGAGAATAGCCAAATGAAGATTCTTGTATTAAATGGCCCAAATCTGTCTAGGCTTGATCTACGCGAGCAAAAGCATTATGGCGATCTTGATTACAGCCAATTGAAGAAATCAATTGAAGAAAAAGCCAAAGAATTGTCCATTGAGATTGAAATTAAACAGAGCGATAGTGAAAGTGAGATTATTTTGTGGTTGCATGAAGCTTCAGATAAAAAGCAACCGGTAATTTTCAACCCAGCAGCTTTTACCCATTATTCATATGCGATAAGAGATGCTGTGACAATGCTCTCTGCGCCGGTTATTGAAGTTCACCTGTCGAATCCATTATCGCGGGAAGAGTTTCGTCACACATCAGTAATTAGTGGGGTAGTAAAAGGTTCAATTGCAGGATTTGGTGTAGATAGCTACCACTTAGCCTTAATCGCGATGCAAAAGTTGGTTGGTTGACAAGGTAGGCTTAGACAATAGTTTTTAAGAAATACTTAAAGATTTTAGATATTAGATAGGGCAGACATGGCTACCACCAATGATCTAAAAAATGGAATGACATTGAATCTAGACGGTCAGTTATGGAACGTAATTGAGTTTCAACATGTTAAACCAGGTAAAGGCGGAGCTTTCGTCCGCACCAAGATGCGTTCAGTACTTTCTGGCAAAGTGGTAGAAAAAACTTTTAATGCAGGAGTAAAAGTAGAGGTCGCCCAAGTTGATAAGCGGGATATGCAATATCTTTACAAAGATGGTGAAGATTTTATGTTCATGGATTCCACCAATTACGATCAAATCTCAATTAGTAAGCAAACAGTTGGAGATGCGGTTGATTACCTATTGGAGAATGCTGATGTCATCGTGGCAATGCATGAAGGTAATCCTTTGTTCATTGAACTACCAGCATCAGTGGAATTGAAAATCACTTATACAGAGCCAGGTCTACAGGGTGATAGGTCATCTGGAGGAACAAAGCCTGCAACAGTTGAAACCGGAATCACAGTTCAGGTACCACTTTTTATCAAACAAGATGAAAAAGTTTTGGTTGACACTAGAACTGGCGCGTATCTCGGACGAGCAAACTAAAAAATGTCTGCCCGTAGTAAAGCTCGCAAACGGGCGCTAGATTTTCTCTATGAAGCAGATATTAAGAAGGTTTTAGCCACTGACTTATTCAGTGCCCGAGGCGCGAATGAACTATCTCAAGAGCCTTATGTTTTGGTGTTAATAAATGGAGTTGCCGAGCACCTACTTAAAATCGATGAATTGATTATTACTTACGCTCAAGGCTGGGATATGGACAGGATGCCGCCGATTGATCGAAATATTTTAAGAATCGCGATATTTGAAATTCTCTGGGCTGCAGATATTGATAATCAGGTAGCCTGTGATGAAGCGGTTGAACTGGCTAAGTCTCTTTCAACCGATGAATCCTCAAGTTATATAAATGGTGTCCTAGGAAGGATTATTAAACTTAAGGATTCAATCGCTATTTAGGCAGTAAGCAACTCCGCCTCTGTTAAGTAATCGAGCGTTGCTGCATCGGTTAAACCCAGCAACAGTGAAAGAAATTGAAGATCATTAGCTCTAATAGATAACAGTTGACCATTCCAGTCCTTCCTTCGATCACTTACCAATTTTGTAAATCTTCTAATCTGCTCAGTATTGGCATCTGTGCCTGATGAAATCCTTACTAAGTCCAAGGTTAGGCTTCGGGCTGAAACTATCGGGGCCACCTCTGGAAAAAGCTCACTGATTGGCACTTGATAAAACTCCATTAGTGAAATAGCTTTTTTGAGTGAAATTGCCCGATCACCTCTTTCATAGGAACCGATTACAACTGCTTTCCACTTGCCATTTGAGTGAAATTCAACATCTTGCAAACTCCACCCTTTTGATTTTCTGATTATTCTTAAGCGTTCTGCTGGGTTATTTTTATTCATAGATGCAGATTAGCCACACGCGGATTTTGAAGGTTTTCGATATCCACAGGCTCTCTGCTAACATACGGCGATTCCTTTAACGATCCGTCCAGAGAGGCGGCGAAGGAGAAGTAAATGGGTATTTTGTTATCAGGCTCCGACATCGATCGGGCAATTAAACGTATTTCACATGAAATCATTGAACATAATCAAGGGATCTCAAATTTAGTTTTAATGGGTATCCCAACTCGCGGCGCCTATTTAGCAGATCGAATTGCAGCTTTCATTAGCGAGATTGAAGGGGATGTGGCTTGTGGCGTCCTAGATATCACCTTACATCGTGATGATTTAAGGCTGCGGCCACCTAAACCGATTCTTCCTACCAAATTACCGGCCGGTGGCATAGAGGGTAAAGATTTGGTCCTAGTGGATGATGTTTTGTTCTCCGGTCGAACCATTCGGGCTGCATTAGATGCAATAGGTGAGTTGGGACGACCAAAAACAGTTCAACTAGCTGTACTAGTTGATCGTGGGCATCGGGAATTACCAATCAGAGCGGATTACGTCGGTAAAAATATTCCCACTTCCATCACAGAGAGTGTGAAGGTTCATCTTTCTGAACTTGATGAAGAGGATCTAGTGGAGCTGATTAAATGATAAATGGACACCTGTTATCAGCTGCAGATCTAACAAAAGAGAGTGCCTTGAATTTATTATCAACGGCAAAAGAGTTAGCTCAAATAACCGATGGCCCAAACAAGAAATTGCCAACGCTTCGGGGGAAAACGGTTGTTAATCTCTTCTTTGAAGACTCCACTCGCACTCGAATTAGTTTTGAAACAGCTGCTAAGAGATTATCTGCGGATGTAATCAATTTTTCAGCCAAAGGATCATCGGTAAGCAAGGGTGAGAGTTTGAAAGATACTGCTCAAACCTTGCAGGCGATGGGAGCCGATGCTGTAGTAATTCGTCATGGCAGCTCTGGCGCTGCAAAGCGCTTGGCAGATACCCAATGGATTCAAGCCGCTGTTATAAACGCTGGGGATGGCACACATGAACACCCAACACAAGCACTCCTGGATGCTTTCACAATTAAGCAACATTTAAGAAATAATGAAAAGGATCTATCTGGTGTAAAAGTTTTAATTGTTGGAGATATTCTTCACTCTCGAGTTGCAAGAAGTAATGTGCTGTTGTTAACTAAATTAGGTGCGCAAGTAACATTGGTAGCACCTCCAACCTTGTTTCCAGTCGGCGTATCGGATTGGCCGGTAAAGATTTCATATGATCTCGATCAAGAGATATCAAAATGTGATGTGGTAATGATGCTTCGAATTCAATTAGAGCGAATGAATGATTCCTTCTTTCCATCTTCGCAGGAGTACTCAAAACGTTTCGGCCTTAATTCAGTTCGATTAGCCAAATTATCTAAGAGTGCAATTGTTATGCATCCAGGCCCGATGAATCGTGGTCTTGAAATATCTGCAGAAAGTGCGGATGATTTGAAATCAGTGATTATTGATCAAGTTAAAAATGGTGTTGCGATTCGGATGGCAGTTTTATATGAATTACTCGGTGGAGCACCAATAGGGGAGAACAAATAGTGAAAATCTCTAATGCAAAATTGGCTAATGGAAACCTAGTCAATATCGAGATATCCAATGGTTTAATCTCTAAAGTTGATATAGCAACGGCCGGTAAGGTTACCGATGGAATTGATGCTAAATCTAAACTTATAATTCCAGGATTAGTTGACCTACACACTCATCTGCGCGAGCCGGGAAGGGAAGATGCCGAAACTGTATTAACTGGTTCAAGATCAGCAGTTGCTGGTGGTTACACAGCGGTATCTGCAATGGCTAATACAAATCCAGTCGCAGATAATGCAGGTGTTGTTGAACAGATTTATCGGCTTGGTAAGAGCGCGGGATTAGTTGATGTTAATCCAATTGGCGCTGTTACTAAAGGTTTGCTTGGTGAGCAGTTAGCCGAGATGGGCGCGATGGCAGATTCCATCGCAAGAGTGAGAATATTTAGCGATGATGGAAAATGTGTGTTTGATCCATTGATAATGCGACGCGCACTTGAGTATGTGAAAACATTTAATGGAATCATTGCGCAACATGCTCAGGAACCGAGATTGACTGTAAATGCTCAAATGAATGAAGGAGTCATTTCAGCTCGAATTGGATTACCAGGTTGGCCGGCCATTGCCGAAGAAGCGATCATTGCTAGAGATATTTTGCTAGCCGAACATGTTCAATCAAGATTACATATTTGTCATGTAACCACAGCTGGTGGAGTTGAATTGATCAGGTGGGCTAAGCAGCGTGGGATTCAGGTCACAGCTGAAGTTACGCCACATCATCTTCTACTGACCGATGAATTAGTAGAGAATTACGATCCGATCTATAAAGTGAACCCACCACTAAGAACCGAGAAGGATGTGCAAGCTTTGCGAGAAGGTTTAGCTGAAGGGGTAATCGATGTTGTGGCCACTGATCACGCCCCTCATCCATCTGAAGATAAGGATTGTGAATTTCAAGCAGGTGCTTTTGGCATGGTTGGCTTAGAAACCGCTCTCTCTGTTGTAGTAAAAACAATGATTGAAACTAAATTAATGACCTGGTCTGATCTGATTGATCGTATGTCAATTGCTCCCGCGCGAATAGCTGGATATACCAATCAAGGTAATGAGGTAGCCGTTGGTAATTCAGCAAATCTAATCCTGATTGATCAGGACAGAAAATGGCGTGTAGATCGCGATAAATTGAAGTCGAAGAGCAAGAACACTCCGTTTAATGGCATGGAGCTGCCAAGTGTGATTACCGATGTATTCCATAATGGCGATCATGTTTTACAAGATTCGCTTGTCGTAGATAAGAAATCAAGTAGCAATGAGTAAGTTAAAAACCGCCTACCTGGTTTTAGATGACGGACGTATTTTTGAAGGTAGCTCATGGGCCAAAACAGGTGAGACGTACGGAGAAGCAGTATTTTCTACTGGAATGACCGGTTATCAAGAAACTTTGACAGATCCTTCTTATCATAAACAAATTGTCGTTATGACAGCTCCACATATTGGTAATACTGGTATGAATAAAACTGATCAAGAATCTTCAAAGATTTGGGTAGCAGGATTTGTTGTTCGCAATCCATCAATTATCACTAGCAATTGGCGCAGTGAAAAATCCCTAGAAGAGGAATTGATTAATTCTGGAGTGGTTGGAATTCAAGGAGTTGATACCAGAGCTATAACTCGACACCTTAGAGATCGTGGCGCGATGCGCGTAGGTATCTTTAGTGACACTGAATTAAGTAGAGAAGAGATGGTTGTAAAGGTGCGCAAAACACAACCGATGAGTGGCGCATTTTTGGCCTCAGATGTAACAACTTCAAAACCATACATAGTAAATCCGCCACAAGGTGTTTCAACCATTTTAAGAGTTGCCGCGATCGATCTGGGTATAAAAGGAGCAACTCCAAAAGCGATGGCTGAGTTAGGTATTCAGGTACACGTTATGCCGATGAACACTACATATGAAGAGATAAAAGCTATTTCACCAGATGGCGTATTTCTATCTAATGGACCGGGGGATCCGGCCGCAATGACTGAGGTTGTTGAACTGGTAAGAAATGTTTTAGCAGATGAAATTCCCTTTTTTGGAATCTGTTTTGGCCATCAAATACTAGGTAGGGCCCTAGGTTTTGAAACTTATAAACTTCCATTCGGTCACCGCGGAATCAATCAACCAGTTATCGATTTAACCACCGGCAAAGTTGAAATTACCGCACATAACCACGGGTTTGCAGTTGCTGCCCCGAAGGACCATGAGTTTAAAACTGTGTATGGCGACGGCAGAGTTACTCATATTTCTTTGAATGATTCGGTTGTAGAAGGTCTTGAGTTGATTTCTATACCTGCTTTTTCAGTGCAATATCACCCAGAATCAGCAGCGGGTCCGCATGATGCTTCTTATCTTTTTGAGAGATTTGTTAAATTAATGCAAAATCCAAAAATGGGCCTGAAGGAACTAAATGCCTAGAGATAATGCAATTAAAAGTGTATTGGTAATTGGAAGCGGACCAATAGTTATAGGTCAAGCTTGTGAATTTGATTATTCTGGAACTCAAGCTTGTCGAGTATTAAGGGCGGAAGGGATCCGTGTAATCCTGATAAATTCTAATCCGGCAACAATTATGACGGACCCTGAATTTGCTGATGCAACATACATCGAGCCAATTACGCCAGAAGTTATTGAGATGATTTTGGATAAAGAGCGACCAGATGCTGTGCTTGCAACTTTAGGTGGTCAAACTGCGCTAAACGCTGCCATGGCACTTCACGAGCGAGGCTCTTTTGTTAAGTACGGCACCAAGTTAATTGGCGCGGATGTAGATGCAATTAAGCGCGGTGAAGATCGCGAAGTATTTAAGAAGATAGTTGAAAGTATCGGTGGGCAATCTGCTAAATCGAAGATATGCCATTCGATGCAAGATTGCTTGGCTGCTGTAGTTGAACTTAAATATCCAGTCGTTGTGCGCCCTTCATTCACTATGGGTGGTTTGGGTTCTGGAATTGCTTATAACGAATCAGATTTACAGCAAATTGCTGGAGCTGGTTTACGACATAGTCCAACAACTGAGGTACTTCTAGAAGAATCAATAATTGGTTGGAAAGAGTACGAGTTAGAGGTAATGCGTGATAACAAAGACAATGTTGTAATTGTTTGCAGCATTGAAAATGTTGATCCAATGGGAGTCCACACGGGAGATTCAATAACGGTTGCTCCAACCATGACTTTAACTGATGTTGAGTATCAGAAATTACGTGATCTTTCGATAAAGATTATTCGAGAAGTTGGAGTTGCAACCGGAGGGTGCAATATCCAATTTGCTGTTAATCCGACAGATGGAAGAATCATTGTAATTGAGATGAATCCGCGAGTGTCTCGTTCATCAGCACTAGCCTCAAAGGCAACTGGTTTTCCTATCGCGAAGATTGCAACTAAATTAGCGATTGGTTACACATTAGATGAAATTGAAAATGATATTACCAAATCAACGCCAGCATCCTTTGAACCAGCCTTGGATTATGTAGTTGTGAAAGTTCCAAGATTTGCATTTGAGAAGTTTCCGGAGGCTGATACACGTTTAACAACTACCATGAAAAGTGTTGGCGAAGCTATGGCGATCGGTCGAAGTTTCCCAGAAGCTCTGCAAAAAGCTCTACGCTCCCTTGAAAAAGTAGGTGCATCTTTTAAATGGCGCACTGAGAATCTCGCTGAGTTGCTTGAAAAAATCGGAATACCAACTGAATTTCGATTACAACAGGTGCAGTCGGCTCTATTTAATGGCGCATCAGTTGATGAAGTTTATAAGATCACAAGAATTGATCCCTGGTTTTTAGAGCAGATTCGGTTAATAAATGATCAAGCTTCCCTGATCTCAAACTCTGGCGAGTTAACTAAAGAACTTTTAAAGTCAGCAAAAATGATGGGTTTCTCAGATGCGCAGATTGCAGAACTTAGAAAAACCAATGAATCAGAAGTTCGTCAGATGAGAAGTAATTTGAATCTTCATCCAGTTTATAAGACTGTTGATACCTGTGCTGGTGAATTCGCAGCTCTTACTCCTTATTACTACTCAGCTTATGATGAAGAGAGTGAAGTGTTATCTAGGAGTAAACCAGCGGTAATCATTCTTGGAAGCGGTCCAAATCGAATAGGTCAAGGAATTGAATTTGATTATTCATGCGTTCACGCATCATTTGCCTTACAAAAGGCAGGCTATGAAACGATCATGATCAATTGCAATCCAGAGACTGTATCAACAGATTACGACACTTCAGATAGATTGTATTTTGAACCTTTAACTTTAGAAGATGTACTAGAAGTGATTGCCGCTGAAAGTGCAGCCGGACCAGTTATGGGAGTTATTGCACAATTAGGAGGTCAAACTCCACTTGGACTCGCTCGAGGCCTATTAGATGCGGGCGTGAAAATTCTTGGCACATCCCCAGATGCAATTGATTTGGCTGAAGAACGAGGTGCATTTGGTGAAATTCTTAGCAAAAACAATTTGAGTGCGCCCAATTTTGGCATGGCGAACTCTTATCAAGAATCTTCTGAGATTGCGACAAGAATTGGTTACCCAGTACTTGTAAGACCATCCTATGTTCTTGGCGGAAGAGGTATGGAGATTGTTTATGATGAAGAATCTCTGCGAGGTTTTATTGAAAAAGCAACCGCCATTACACCAAATCATCCGGTTTTAATTGATAAGTTCTTAGATGTTGCAATCGAAATAGATGTAGATGCTCTCTACGATGGATCTGAGCTTTATTTGGCTGGAGTAATGGAGCATATTGAAGAGGCTGGTGTTCACTCGGGTGATTCTGCTTGCGTTTTACCAAGTACTTCATTGGACAAAAACATGTTAGATCAGATCCGAGTTGCTACTGAAAAAATAGCAAAGGATGTCGGCGTAAGGGGTTTGATTAATATTCAATTTGCTGTCAGTGGCGACCCTCAAAAACTGTTCGTATTAGAGGCGAATCCAAGAGCGTCAAGAACTGTGCCTTTTGTTGCAAAAGCAACTGGTGTTCAATTAGCTAAAGCTGCAGCCTTGATTGCAACTGGAGTCAGTATTGATCAACTACGCAAAGATGCTATTTTGCCAAAGATTGGTGACGGAAAAGCTAATGGTGTTTCAGTGAAAGAAGCGGTTTTACCGTTCAATCGATTCCGTAGAGTTGATGGCACAGGAGTTGATACTGTTTTAGGTCCAGAGATGAAATCAACTGGTGAGGTTATGGGGATAGCCAACAACTTCGGCTTAGCATTTGCAAAGAGCCAGATTGCAGCATTTGGACCATTGCCGATTTCAGGTGCTGTGTTTATTTCACTTTCACAAAGAGATAAAGATGCTGGCTGGCGTTCAGCAAGAGGGTTACATGAGTTAGGTTTTAAGATTTACAGCACAGCTGGTACTCATTCATACTTAACCGAGAAAGGCATTCCTTCTGAAAAGGTAAGAAAAAACTCTGATCCTCAAACTGAACAATTATCTGCCAATGATTTGATTACTAAAGGACTGGTTCAATTAGTGATCAATACACCTCTCGGTCGAGGTTCCAGGCAGGATGGCTTCTTGATTCGAACTGCAGCCATTTCGCGATCTGTTGCATGCATAACCACGATTCCAGGTTTTAAAGCTGCGGTCGCTGGGATAAGCGCCCTACAAAAAGATGAGTTTGGAATTAAATCTTTGCAGGAGTGGATGAAATGACTGCTCCACAAAAAATCAATCGTAATGCTATACAAATACAAGCAGAGGTTTTAAGTAATAAGAAAGTTGGTCCGTACCACCATATGGTTTTTGCGGTGGGTGATATGGCAGCTCATAGCAAACCTGGCAACTTTGTTGCTATTTCAGTTGGTGGCGAACAATCATCATTAATTTTAAGAAGAGCTTTTGCTATTTATCGTGCAAGCGACAAAGGTCCAATGGGGGGAAGTATTGAGTTGGTTGTCGCTCCACATGGCCAAGGTAGTAAATGGTTGTGCAACCAAAATGTTGGCGCTTTTGTTGACATGGTGGGACCGCTTGGAACTGCTTTTGGAATCCCGACAACTAATGCCAATACAATGTTAATTGGTGGTGGCTATGGTTCAGCGCCACTATTTGCTTTAGCTGAAGTATTAAAAAATCGTGGTTGCCGGGTTGATATGGTTTTAGGAGCAAGTACTGCAAACAAAATTTATGCACCTTTGGAGGGTAAGCGGAGTGTTTCATCACTCACATTAACAACAGATGATGGCACCACAGGAATTCATGGTCAGATTAGTGAAGCAATTCCAAGATTAATAAGAGAGTATTCAACTGAGGTTATTTACTCATGTGGTCCAATGGGAATGCTCTCAGCTGTTGCAAAAATTGCTGAAGATTTTGATATCGCCCATCAATGTGCGGTTGAAGAAGCTATGGCATGTGGCATTGGCGTTTGTATG
>JACCDX011403810.1_pt1 | contig 27696 bp, 17 predicted proteins | sample 7449681 | NCBI WGS metagenome assembly JACCDX01 (sample SAMN15323450, study PRJNA562643) | freshwater metagenome | isolation source: river surface water | place: USA:Blue River Watershed | collected 2017-08-18
CGCCCGCCCTGTGCAAGTAGTGCCCGCCTTCACAAAGCTACTGCCTGCAATCCCTTGCGCTGCGTTTACGGTGGTTGTTAACGATTCAATTCTCAACTACAAACCCCGCTCATATCATAACCATTACTGCCAACAATCTACTCCCGCAGAAAATGCGGGAGGGGGCTCCTTCAGGCACCAAACAAAATCACCCAAGGTGCCTTCAGGATGACTTTCAGCTGGGACGTTTGGCGCATGCAGCGGTCACGCCATTCACCATTCACCATTCACCATTTACCATTCACAATTTTAAAAGGGGTGAGGGGTGGAAGTTTGACGCAAACATACGTGCTCTTGCACTTGCTCTTTAACTTGCTCCAAAAGTCAGATTGAAGTAAATGTCATTCGTCAACGCCTCAATTTTCAACTTTCAATTAATTATGAGCGCAAAGTTCACGGAGGTGCAAAGGCCGCAAAGTCAAGATAAACGCATTCTCAATTTTCAATTTTCAACTCTCAACTCAATAGGGCGCAAAGTTCGCGGAGGTGCAAAGGCCGCGAAGTCTAGATAAACGCCATTAACCATTAACCATTTACCATTAACAATTCACCATTTACCATTAACAATTCACCATTTACAATTAATTTAAACGCCATTCACCATTCACAACTATCTCACCCCCTCTTCCTTGCATACGCCAGACAACACACCGAAACCCTTGCTCCAGCGGCTTTTAAGGGTATATAGGCGGCCTCGATGGTGGCGCCGGTGGTAATAACATCGTCTACTAAGAGCACGTGTTTACCGGATAATGTTGCATCGTTTAGTGCAAAAATGCCTTCTACATTTTCCCAACGCTCAAAGCGGCGACGCTTGGTTTGGGTGCCTGTGTTTTCTAACCGTTTTAATCCAGTATATAAAACAGGTTTGTGTAATTCTTTTGCGAGACCATCAGCAAAAAAGGCGCTTTGGTTGTAGCCTCGTTTTTTTTCTTTTTTGGGGTGGAGGGGAATTGGTACAATCACATCAACATCATCAAAGTAATGACAGGTTGCTAATTCGGTGGCGTGATAAACACCTAAATGTTCGGCTAAATCGTGCGCGTTTTTGTATTTTATGGCATGCAACAGCCGTTGCACCCTTCCGCTTTTCTCAAAAACAAATAAGGCCGAAGCTTTCTCAAGATCAGCTCTTCCGGTCATTCTAAGCACCAGTTCGTTGGTGGTAGAATGGTGAAACTGTCCCTTCGGAAGCCTTATACGGCAATGGTTACAGAGCCAGTGCTCGTGACGAAACAAGGTCTGCAAGCAGGCATCGCACTGCCGGGGAAAAATAAGTGACAAAAAGTCGTTAATAAAACGCATTGGGTGTGCACATAAGGTATCATTATTAGTCGTTACATTTGAATGAAGCAGTAAATTTTTTTATGAGCGAGCAAAAAAAACGCCCCTTTTTACCTTGGATTTTAGTCGGGGTACTGGTCATTACCAATATTATTACCATTTTATTGTGGCAGTCTTCAGAAGAAAAAATCATTCTGCAACAAGTGGTTACCGAAAAAGTGACTTCTGACCGCGACAATATCAAGGCCGATTTGCTCGCCTTGAAAAACGATTACGAGACGCTGCAAACAACCGATGCCGCCATGCAAAAGGACATTGATGAAAAGAAGGCGCGCATCGAAGAATTGCTCAAGGAAGCCGAAAAACACAAGAACGATGCCTACATGATTTCCAAACTTAAAAAAGAAATGGAAACGCTGAGAGGTATTATGATGGGGTATGTGCGCACCATCGATTCACTCAATACCTTGAACCAAACGTTGGTGGCTGAAAAGAAAACGGTACTAAAAAAATTAGATGAAGAAAAGCAAAAGCAAACCGTATTGGTTAAAGAAAAGGACGAACTAAAATCAACAATTGCTAAGGGCAGTATTTTATCTTCATCTAATTTAAGCGCCATGGCGGTGACCTACCGTCGGGGTGGTAAGAAGGAAGTACAAACCAGCAAGGCATCGAAAGCTGAAAAAATAAAAGTGAGTTTTACATTGGGCCAAAATAAAATTGCCAGAGCAGGGGAGCGGGTAGTGTATGTTCGCATCATGACCCCCGATGGTAAGGAGATGGCGAAGAGTTACGACGAAAGCAATAAGTTTTCGTTCCATAAAAGTTCTGGCTATTATGCTGGCAAGGCCGAGGTTAATTATGCCAATGCCGAACTATCGGCCGCGATTTTGTGCGAAGGCTCTAGTGAGTTCGTGCCGGGTAATTACATTATCGAAATTTGTTGCGATGGTGCTGTAATTGGCACAACGAATTTAAAGCTCGATTAAGCCAATCGATTACTAAGTGCCACACCACGAAGGGTGGTGAAATCACACTGCTTTTTCTGATAACAGATTCGCTCGATCGTTTTTGTGCAATGTTGAATTTCTAAACACTGCTTGCCAAAAAGTAACGGATAATTTAAAGTTAACGTTAGGCGTAAACGTGCGCCAGGGATTGAAGGTAGTAGCAGGGCGCGGTGGCGCCGTGCACGCACTTGGTTGGCGGAGGCCCCGAGGCGGCAGCTGAGGGGACCCCGCACAACTTAGTGCGTGCAGGCGCTACAAGCCCTCTACTACCGAAAAGCCCGACGCTGAAGCAGAAAGGGCCCTTGACATTAAATTAAAAAAGCCCTTTCGCTGAAGGGGGCGCCAAAAAAACAAAAGGAAATCATGGTATTCAATCTTGAATAGTCCTGCGCCAATGACAACGTTAATTCTTGATACGCGTTTTATTCGACAGGTTTGAAAAAGATGCAAAGTTGAAATAGCGTATAAAAAGAAAACCAAATATAAATTCAAGAAGGTTTGGCTAACAATTCACATGCAGGACGCGGCCGCTTTGATTCTCTAATTGTATAACCGATTTATTCCAAATTCGCTGTCAAGCCAAACTGCAAGATGACGCGGTTTGGAAAAATAGACAACGGTGAAGGTGTGAAATTGTAAAGCAGCAGTGAATTAAGAGAAACGTTTTCGGAAATGTTTTGTTTAAAGCCACAGCCTGCAGTAGCGTAGGAGACCCACGTGTATTGTCCGGGTTCTAACGCCTGATAATTGGGCTGATGCATGTAATCGTATTGCGCGCGCAGAAAGAACGAACTGTTGAACGTGTATTGGCAATAGAAGCCCGGACCGAGCACGGTGCGGGTAGAAACACCAAAGCCTCCCTGATCTAAACGGGTGTAGGAGTAGTTAAACGACAAGCCGGCATCGAAATGCTTAAATGGCGAATAACCGATATGGGGTGCTAGGTAGGTAAAGAAGGGATTGCCGGGCCAAATTTGAAAATTGAGTCCACCGCGCAAATGCTTTACCCATTCGTACTCTTTTTTTTCTTGTGGTTTGAAATTAGGGTCGCCTGTAAACACCACGTCGGTTTGAGCACAGGCAATTCCTGTGAACAAAACAAAGAAGAAGATGGATAACGTTCTGCGCATGGCTTATACAAATCTAATTATATTAGCGTGCGAATTCCATATAAAAATGTTAATTCTGGTAACTGGTACATCCAGGGGCATTGGTGAAGCCCTAATTCACCATCTGGCGACGGTTCAACAAGCCAAGGTTATAGCGGTGTCGCGCAAAGCGGTGCCCGCAACCAAACAAAACAAGGCGATTATTTATGTTAAGGCCGACATTGCAACAGAACAAGGGCGTGCATTGGTGGCCCAAACCGTAAAAGCCACTAAATTGCCCTTGGCCGCATTGGTTAACAACGCCGGGGCCATGCTCAACAAACCCTTTGGGAAAATTACGCCTCAGCAGCTTTCGGAGGTGTATACCGCCAATCTAGCGGCCCCCTTCTTGCTAACGCAAGCCTTATTGCCACATTTCGTAAAAGGGTCACACATCGTTAATATTGGCAGCATGGGTGGGGTAATGGGCACGGCGAAGTTTCCGGGACTCACCGCTTATTCATCTTCTAAGGGCGCTTTATCGGTACTTACCGAATGCCTTGCAGAAGAATTAAAACCGCGGGGCATTGCTGCCAATTGCCTGGCCTTGGGAGCTGTGCAAACCGAAATGCTGCAAGCTGCTTTTCCGGGTTACAAAGCGCCATTAACACCGGCTGAAATGGCGGCCTATATTGCCGAATTTGTTTGCACCGGCCATCGGTTTTATAATGGCAAAGTATTACCCGTTTCGTCTACCACACCTTAATTTTAGTTTTAATCCACCCACTTGTGATTAGCAATCTTAAAAACCGATTCGCTGTTATTACGTTGTTTTTTTGTGTTTTTGCTCATTTACTTCCTGCGCAATCGTTATCATTAACACAAACCATACGCGGCACAGTCATAGATAAACAAAGTCAATCGCCACTACCCGGCGTTATTGTGCAAATTATTCGGGCACCCACTGCCATGGCAACCACCACCGATGCCGATGGTAGTTTTAGAATTGTAAATGTGCCCATTGGCCGAAGGGAGCTGCGTTTTGCCTTACTTGGCTATTCTGAAAAATTTCAAACGGTTATTCTTGATGCCGGTAAGGAAGCCGTGTTGAAAATTGAAATGGAAGAAAATGCCTTCAATGCCGATGAAGTAGTGGTAGTAGCAGAACAAGACAAAACGGCTACCAATAATAAAATGGCAACTGTTAGTGCGCGCGTTTTCAGTGCCGAAGAAGCAGCACGGTATGCAGGGAGTAGAAACGACCCCGCTCGCATGGCTGCGAATTTTGCCGGCGTAAGTGGGGCCAACGATTCGCGTAACGATATTGTGATTCGCGGAAATTCGCCGTTGGGTGTTTTATGGCGGCTCAATGGCGTTGATATTCCTAACCCGAATCACTTCGGAAATTCGGGTTCAACGGGCGGCCCCGTGAGCATACTCAACAACAACACCTTGGGTAATTCTGATTTTATGACCAGCGCTTTTCCCGCCGATTATGGCAACGCAACGGCTGGGGTGTTCGATTTAAAAATGCGTGAAGGCAATAATGAGAAATACGAATTCCTCGGACAAGTAGGCTTTAATGGCTTTGAGTTGGGTGCTGAAGGACCATTTAAGAAAGGGAAACCGGCCTCCTTCTTGGTCAATTACCGTTACTCTACCTTGTCGGTGTTTAAGGCGTTGAATATTGATTTTGGTACTGGTGCAGCCATACCACAGTACCAGGACATGAATTTTAAAGTAGACCTTCCGACTAAAAAAGCGGGGCGTTTTTCAGTGTGGGGACTCGGAGGTTTAAGTTATGTGGCCATTCTTGAGAGCGATAAAAAAGAAGGACAAGCGCTCTATGGCTTTAGCGCGCGCGACGTGTACTTTCGGTCAAACGTGGGCGCTTCGGGCATTTCGCACACCTACCTGCTTAAACACAACGACTATATTAGAACCAATTTCGGTTTTAGCAGCAGTATCAACTTAATTCAATCGGATCGCATTGATTCATCGTTTAAAACACCTGGTAATATTAAACCAGAATACCGTCAAACCGCTATCAACAACAAGTATTCGTTTAATTCGACCTACCACAAAAAGATGAATAGCCGTGATTTTTTTAGCACAGGGGTGTACGTCGATTTGCTGCAAAGCACCTTTATCGATAGCAACGATGCCCAGTTTGGATACAACACCTTTGTAACGCTTCGTGATTATAAGGGCACCTCGGCCTTGTTGCGTGGCTTTGTGCAATGGCAACACAAGTTTAATGAGAAATGGGTCACCACGGTGGGTGTTTCGAACCAGTACTTGGCACTTAATCACGCTAATGCCATAGAACCGCGCGCCGGATTAAAATACCAGTTGACTAAAAAACACGCGTTGAGTGTTGGTGGTGGATTGCATAGTCAGCTACAACCCCTCTATATCTATTTTGCTAGTACAACACAAAACGGGGAGCGCCTAGAAACCAATAAACAACTTGATTTTACAAGAGCGGCCCATTCAGCCATGGCGTGGGATATGAATTTGGGAGCGTTTCGCATCAAGTCTGAATTGTACTACCAGTACCTCTACCGTGTGCCTGTGCGTAACTATAGCGATCCGTTTTCAATACTTAATCTTGGGGCTGATTTTACCAGTCCGAATATTGCTAACCTGGTAAACAGTGGCAACGGCCGTAATTATGGATTAGAACTCACGGTAGAAAAATTCTACAGCAAGGGCTACTACGTATTGTTCACCTCTAGTTTGTTTCAGAGTAAGTACCAAGCCAGCGATAAAGTATGGCGCAACACCGCATTTAATGGCAATCATGTAAGTAATTTATTAGCGGGTAAGGAATTCAAGATCGGCAAGAACAGTGTTTTGTCACTAGATGTGCGTGCAACTTATGCTGGTGGCAAATGTTATACCCCAATTGATTTAGATGCGAGCAAATTAGCCAATAACGAGGTGCGCGATGCTTCGCAAGCATTTTCAAAAAGGTACCCCGATTATTTTCGCATCGATGTGAAGCCGGGTTATAAATGGAATCAGAAAAGGGTGACACACGAGTGGAGCATCGATATTCAAAACATTACCCGCCACGAAAACGTGTTCCAGCAATCGTATGATATCGTATCAAAAACCATTAAAACCGATTACCAACTTAAGTTTTTTGTGATTCCCCAATACCGCATGCTTTTTTAGAAGGTGCACAAAATTCGACGCGCTGTTGAGTTGCTGCAACTTTTTGGTTGCACCCTCTGTTGTCCAATAAAATAAGGGTATTCAGTCGCTTCGACCATTCTAAACAAAAAAGCCGCTAAGTGTTTCTTCGCGGCTTTTTTAATTGATTACTGCCAATAAGTTATTCTTTTATTACTTTAAATACTTGAATCACCGACCCTTCTGTGATACGCACAAAATAGATGCCGGTTGCAAGGGATTGCACATCTACAGTTGATTGTGGTTTTTTATCAGTGAAATTCAAATTGTAAGAGAGAATTACGCGGCCGTGTACATCACAAATATCGGCTACTGCTTTTGAAGCACCGTTGGTGCGAATGAGGAGGCTGCTCGCTACTGGGTTTGGAAACACATTGAAACGCGCAGTGGGGTCAATCGTGCCAGCTTCCTTGATGCTTGTGCAATCTGCTAATTCAAAGGCAACGGTAGTTGTTGCAGAACAGCCATTGGCGTCTACTGCTTTCACCGTATAGGTGTCGGCAGATACGGCAACAAATGAAACGGTATTGGATTTAATGTTGCCTGGTGTCCACGTATAGCTCGTTCCGCCATTTGCTTCAAGGGTTACATTGTCGCCTTCACAGATAACTGAATTTTGACTTGCAGCAATGAGGTTGAGGGCTGGAGAGATGGTAATGGTTTTAGTAACTACACCGCCACTGCCAAAGGCGCTAGATGCTTCTAATGAAACCGTGTAGGTGCCGCCACTCGGAAAAATAACCACAGGGTATTGAGCTGTGGTACTGTTAACGGTGGTGTTGGCAGCTGGTGAAATGGTCCAGCTCCAGGTGGTTGGTAAATTCTGCGAATTGTCGACCAACGTTACGGTTGCATTGGCACATTTAGCGCCCGTTGTAACAGAAAAATCTGTAACAGGTGGTACACCTGATGCTGTAACCAAATCAACTTCATACACACCACGACCATACGTTGCAGCGCGCAATTTGGTAGGTGCTGCTGGTGAAATTTCCATGTCGCGCACAATGGTATTGGGCAAACCACTGTTATACAACGTCCATACAGTTGAATTGTGGTCTTTATAATAAACACCTACGTCCATACCAATGTAGATGCGACCTGTAGTTCCGGGTTGGTAAACAGAGCAATTGGCTGGGAGGTTGGGTAGGTTGTACGTAATATTGGTCCAGCTGGTACCCCCGTTAGTGGTTACAAATACTTTGTTGCTGTTAGAATAACCACTCAGTGTAACCCAAGCCACATTGGCGTTATTGGGATCGATGGTAATGAAGGTGGGGGCTGCCGAACTCACAGGTACATTGCCTGTAGCCAAGGTCCAATTAGTACCACCGTTAATTGTTTTGTAAATATTGGTTCCACGAATAGTGTATATAACTTGTGGGTTGGAGGGTGCAATAGCGAATTCAACAATAGAACCCGACCCGCTGATGTTGCCTATTTGTGTCCAGTTATTACCAAGATTAGTTGATTTAAACATTTGGGTGTATCCGGCATACAAAACAGTAGCGGTTACTGGGTCTTGTTTCCATGGCGAAACCCATGGGCCTGTGCCAGTTAAACCGTTCACTACCGAACCCCAGGTATTGCCACCATTGGTTGAGCGCATAAAGGCGCCATTGTAAAAAGAGGCAAACATGGTATTGTTGTTGGTGCGATCAATAAAACAATCCATGCCATCGCCTGCCATCGAAGCGCTGTAAACACCATTGTTGTAAATATTGGAGCCATTGTCTTGATGGCCAGTGATCCATAGATTGGGACTTAAACTAGACAAACCGATTTTATAGATTTGCGCAATATTGCGTGGATTGGTGAGGTCGGTCCAAGCCGTACCCGTATACTTACTCACACCGCCATCGTTGCAAGTATAGAGCACTCCCGAAGGGGTGTATTCTAATTCGTGGTGATCGGCGTGCACATAAGCTGGATTGTTGCTGTTCCAACACCCAATGCAGCTCCAATTGGTGCCACCATTGGTCGATCGCCATACATTCACCCCGCCAACGGCTACTTCGTCTTTGTTTAAAGGAGAGGCCCCTAGTGCTAAATCGTACCATCCCTGACCAGTTCCACTTGGATTATTGCAAGGATTCGCAAGAATATCGGGTGATGTGGCCATGGTAGAAAAACTTGAACCACCATTGGTTGAACGGTAAAAACCTAACAAACCACTGGTAGAATTACTCGATGCAATGACATAAACGTAATTGGTATCGGCAGGGGTAACCGCAACGCTCATGCGCTGTGCGGCGGTGCTGATGCCTGAAGACACAATGCTAAACGAGGCGCCACCATTCGTTGAACGATAGAGAGCACTTCCTGAAGCATACACTACATTTGGATTAGTGGGCTTGAACTCCATATCATAGGTATTCAATGTTGAGGTCTTGGTCCAGTTGGCCCCAGCATCGGTACTTCTGTAAATGCCATTGCTAGTAGCTGCAATAATTATTTGCGGGTTCGTTGGGTTAATGAGTAGGCGGCGCATAACGATGGACTGATTGACGCTGAATGTAAGGCCACTAGCTAACCAGGTTTGTCCACCGTCGGTTGACTTTAACACCCCAATACTCTTGGTATCAGTACCGTCGCCGTCGCCAGTAGCGAGGTACATGATGTTATTATTTACCGGGTCGATGGCCATATCAGAGCAACCAATAACATTGAGCAAGTCGGTATTCGTACTCCACGTTTGACCGCCGTCGGTCGTTTTCCACAAACCGCCTGCGGGTGCACCACACCAAAACGTGGCGGTATTAACTGGATGGAAGGTGATGAAATTATCGCGACCTGCTTTTCTAGGCAGGCCCCCAACAAGTCCAGCTAAATTACCCATTGGACCTACTGCGGTCCATGTGCTTGAAGACATTAATTTGTAGGTTGGATTTTTTTTCGCGAAGGCTTCGAAATTCGTCCAATTTTGATTCAACACACCGAGGTCACCAGAAGGGTAAACCCGTGGTTCAACCATGTATTCCCAGCGTTTAAACGCCTTGTAACCGTTTCCTTTCTCCGTTTGATCATGAGTTTCCCAATAGGCATTAAACGATTTTTGGATATCGTAAAAATTACGATTTGATTCCAATACCATTTCTTGCCAGGTTTGCGCCTTAGCCGCGAACACAAAAAGGGTCAGTGCAATGAGATTAATTTTCCGCATCTAACAAATATAAACATGAGTTGCGTCACTTTTGCATCAATTACCAATTGTGCGCTTATTTTGTAAATTTACCGTATGAAGTATGGATTGGCTTTTTTATCGCTGCTAGGTTGGTGGCTGACTAGTTGTAAATCAAGTGAGCACACCGTTCATCTCACCTTGTCGTATACCCGCCCCTATTGTAATGGTGCGCGACCAACGCCTGATATGGAAGAAGCTGCCCAACAACGGCACCCCATGGCTAATCAAATGTTTTATTTTGTTAAAGAATCAAAAGTCGATTCGGTGAAATCCGACGCCGCTGGCTCCCTCACAGCCCGCCTCAAAGGGGAGGGGTGGATCGTTTTAGAGGCTTGGCAATTTTATAAAAAAGCACCCGATAACGGCAATATGGCCAATTACCGTGAAGATTGTCTGAAGGACTACTGGCGCAAAACAATGGTCCCCCTGGTATTTACCCCTTCGCGCATGAACCTTGATACAGTAATACAAATCAATTACCAATGCCCCTTCGCGCATCCTTGTGTGAAAGAGGGCATGGCAGTTCCGGAATAGGTGTTCCAACATGAAATTTTGTAACCCATAATTGACTAACTTCGTATACAAACTAAACAACCGTTCCCATGAAAACAACCCTACGTATTCTGGTTTTGGTGGCATTTTTCTTTACTGCTTTTACAGTTGCTGCACAATCCCCAAAGAAATTTATTGAACTTGGTGAAAAGGCTGAGAAACAAAATGATTTTAAAGCGGCCATAGATAATTACAGCAAGGCGCTTGAAATGGACGTTAAGAACATCAAGGCGCTTAAATTGCGTGCAGCTGCTTTTGAAAAATCGGGTCGCCTTGAAGAGGCTTCGGCTGATTATGAAGCGCTAATTGCCTTGGAGCCAAAAGAAAAAGAATACTATTATAACACTGGACGTTTGTTGGCGGATTTAAACAAGTTGAAAGACGCAGACAATTACTTACGCCGTGCAATTGAATTAGATAAGGGTTATACAGAAGCGCTGGTGCTGGAGGTAAAAGTGTTGTATAATTTGCACGATTTTAAAAACGGGTTGGTGTATTCGCAACTGGCAATGGACGATAAAAAGACCAACATCAGTGTTTACAACCACGCATTAAATTTGGATAGTCTTGCCAATTACGCAGAAGCTGAAAAATTTTATAAAAGCGCACGCAGCATCGATTCGAAATTCATTGCAGCTTACATTGGTCAAGCAAATTGCATGATCAAATTAAACCGCGCTGATGAGGCGTTAAAGGTATGTGATGAGGCATTGAAATTGGATGGCTCTAACAATGAAGCCTTATTATCGAAGGCATTGGCATTGGCAGAGAAAAAAGAGTTTCAGTCCGCTATCAATGAAATTACCAAGGTGATTATTTCGGCGCCATCTGAGCGGACATACATGCACCGTGCTTCGTTTTACGAAGTGCTTGGGCAACACCAAACAGCGGTGAGTGATTATTCGCAAGTCATCAAAATCAATGACAAGAATTTAATGGCCTACCTCCGCAGGGCTGCCGCTAATGAACAAGTGCAAAATTACAAAGCAGCCTTGGCCGATTACAACATGGTGGCCATGCTGGCAAAAGGCAATAGCGCTATTAGCGACATTGTTAACCAAGCACGCAAAAAGATTTTTGAGCTGAACAGAGAAAGCGATAAACCAAACATCGAGCTAACGTCTATCAAAGCCGAGCGCAATATCATTAAAGTGGCTGCAGATAAAAACGAGCTGAGCTTTCGTGGTGTAGTAAGAGACGCTAGCCGTATTAAAAGCATGAACGTTAATTCAGGTAAGGCCCGCTTCTCAACAGACTCGCTCAACCCGGTTTTTGTTGTAGAAGTGAACGAACTGAGTAAACTGAATGAGATTACCATTAGCGCAACCGATGAATACAACAACACCCGCATTATTCAATACAAACTTGAAAAAACAGAGAGCGATAAACCAATCATCGCTATAGAAGTACCTTACACTTCTTTTGAAAATGAAATCGCGTTGGACAATCCAGGACCTGAGATTTTTATTCAAGGTAAAATCAAGGATGCTAGTTTGATTGAAACAATTACCATTGATGGCGTGATTGCTTCGTTTAACCCTACACAAATCAATCCGGCGTTTCAAGCACAGGTAAAGGTGGCCGACAAGAGTGTAATCAACATGGTTGTTCGGGACATTTACGGCAATGAAACAAATCAAAACTTTACCTTAAACAGAACCGGTATCACAGCGGCTGTCGATAACCCCATGGGCAATACCTGGGTGATCTTTATCGAAAACAGCAAGTATACCAATTTCCCAAGTCTTGAAGGTCCAGCTAAGGACGTGGTTGCTATGCGCACAGCACTAGCGAATTATAAAATCACCAAAATCATTCATAAGAAAGACATGACCAAGCAAGAAATGGAAAAGTTTTTTGCTATTGAATTACGTGATTATGTAAAAAACAACAACATCAATTCTATTTTGATTTGGTATGCGGGCCATGGTAAGTACGTTAGTCCTACTGGTTACTGGGTGCCTTCAGATGGTAAGCCAGATGATGAATTTAGTTTCTTTGGCATCAACAACCTCAAAGCAGCTATGCAATCGTACAGCGGCAAATTAGTGCACACGTTGGTTATTACCGATGCGTGCGAGTCAGGAGCAACCTTCCTTATGGCTATGCGCGGCGGTGATGAAGAAAAACGGTGCGACAATTTCGAATTGACGCGCGCAAAATCGTCACAAGTGTTTACTTCGGCTGGTTACGAATTGGCCTCTGACAATTCGCAATTCACCAAAACGTTTGTATCGGTTCTTAATAATAATGTTGAGTACTGCCTACCAATCGAAAAAATCGTGAAAAAGGTTTCTTCTGCTGTAACAGCGGCTGGCAACCAAACACCAAAATTTGGTAAGATCAAGGATTTGGAAGATGAAGGTGGTACCTATTTCTTTATTAGAAAATAATTGTTCTGCATAACGAACAGAAAAATACCCGAAGTTCCGACCGTCGCAATCCCCTTGGTTATCAAACATCAACGGGGATTGCGGCTTTTTTAACTGTTTGCCTTCTCCTTTTTTCAACCTATACCAAGGCACAAGTCTACTTTATTCCCGATTATGGTGTAAAGGACGGATTGGTGCAAAGCAACGTCACCGGGGTATTACAAGATACGGCTGGCTTTTATTGGATTTCAACAGCAGGCGGTGTGTCGCGCTTCGATGGCCGCAACTTCATTAATTTTACTACCGAAAACGGTTTGCCCGACAATAATGTAACCAGCATGGTGTATGATCACAACCATGTGATTTGGTTGGGACATGAAACAGGAGCGGTTTCTTATTTTGATGGAAAGACCTTCACGGCATTATCCAGCACCCTGATTCCAAAGGATAAAAAGGTGTATGCATTACAAGAAGATAAGGCCGGCAACCTCTGGGTGTGCACCGAAGGTGGCGGTGTGGCTTTTCTTAAACGCGAAAACGGGCGAATCGACGGCAACCAAGGGCGATTAATTAATTCGTCGAATGGCTTGTCACAATTTGTTTTGTCCACCACCGAAGACAAACAAGGTACCCGCTACTTCCTTACCGATATTGGAGTAAGAATAGAAACTAACAACGGATTCGATTTTTTCCATCCAATGGGTTTGCCGCCGGGACAAGTATCGTACATGTCCCGTCTAAAAAATGGGCACCTCCTATTTGGTACCGTGCTCGGCTCAGTTTATACATTCGATCCTCAAAAGGCCACCTTTACTTCAATACTAACACCGGCAGAGTCAGTTGGACTTCTTCGTGCCGCTGGTAATTTGATTGTGTATCACGTATTTGAAGATGCTGACGCCAATCTGTGGATTTCTGTGCTGAATAATGGTGTCATTCGTGTTAAACCAAATCATGAACTCATTTGGTTTAATACATCCAATGGGTTGGCCGTTAATAAAATTAGAACCATTACACAAGACGTTGAAGGCAATATAATTTTTGGAACCGTAGGAGAAGGGATACAGGTTTTTCCTGGTGAACGGTTTATCGCACATACCCGCGAAAGTGGATTAGTAGATAGCCAAGTGTGGGCGATTTGTGAAGACCCATCTGGACGATTCTGGTTTGGTACCAACGGTGGTATTACCTTGTTTGACCCTGCAACCAAGGCGTACAGTCAAATTACTACAGCCGATGGATTACCATCCAATAACATTCGTGCCATCGTGAACGATAACCTGGGAAGTTTATGGATAGCGATGTGGGGGGGACGTGTCGTTCGGTATGATTTAAAATCCAGCAAAATCGTTCAAGTACCCGCACTCAACGAAATAGTTTACTTGTTGGCAGGAAGTTTACTCGTCGACCGACATAGTAATTTATGGATTGGTAGTGGTGAAGGTATTGTGCAATACAATTTACTATCAGGATCGATAAAAACATTTAGAACCATCGACGGCTTAGCACACAACGATGTTTCTTGCATGTTTGAAGATAGCAGGGGACGGATTTGGGTGGGGACACAAAAGAAAGGGGTTTCACTTTATGACCGAGGCCGCTTTACAACGTATGATAAGTCCAAAGGACTTAATTACAACGCCATTTCATCGATTGGTGAAGATGAAAAGGGAAGAATTTGGTTCGGAACAGAAGGCGGTGGAGCCTTTGTTTTTGATGGAAAATCGTTTACCAATTTTAAATCCGCAGATGGACTCGCTTCTGATTTTATCACACTTATTACGCGCGATGGTAAAAACAGAACCTGGTTAGGGACGAGTAGGGGCTTACACCGTTACGACGCGGCAACGAATACCTTTACACAGTACGACGAAGGCGATGGCTTCCTTGGACTAGAAACGAAATCCCGCGCAGTCTACAACGATAAACAAGGTAATTTGTGGTTTGGTACCGTTAAGGGTGTTTACCGTTACAGTGCCTATCACGACCGATTGGCGCGCAAGGCACCCATCATAAAACTAATTCGTGCCCGGGTAAATTTAAAAGAAACAGCCTTTACCGATCAACTCGAACTCTCCTACAAAGAGAATAACTTATCGTTCGATTTCGTAGGCATTTCTTTATCCAATCCTTCCGCAATTTATTACAAGGTACAATTGGTGGGCTTTGAAGAAGAACCACGCATTACGCGCAATGCCAACGAGGTATATCCTAATCTGCAACCAGGTAAGTACACGTTGCGGGTTAGCGCTTGCAATGGCAACGGTTCGTGCAGCAGTGATGCCATACTTCATATTGTGATTTCACCACCTTTCTGGAAAACATGGTGGTTCTTTGTTATTCTGTTGTGCAGTTTGTTTGGTGGATTTTTCCTTTACATCAAAGTACGCGAACGGCAACTGCGGTTAGAAAAAAGAATTCTCGAAGAAAAAGTACAAGAGCGAACCGCTGAGGTGGTGCAGAAGAACAAGGAACTCGATGAAATCAACCAAGATATAACGGCAAGTATTCGATACGCCAAACGTATCCAAGATGCCATCTTACCAGCAGATGATTTTGTGGCTACCCATTTGCCCAATGCATTTATTTTGTTCAAACCAAAAGACATTGTTAGTGGTGATTTTTATTGGATGGATGTAAAAGGACCGCATGTGATGTTTGCTGCGGTTGATTGTACGGGTCATGGCGTACCAGGTGCGTTTATGTCAATCGTTGGTCACAACCTGCTCGACCGGGCGGTGAACGAACAACACCTAACAGAGCCTGCAAAAATTCTTGATGAGTTAAATCGCACCATTGGTGAAACCTTGCGTCAACCAAGTGATGAAACGGCTATTCGCGATGGTATGGACATTGCGTTGTGTACTTTTAATAAAGATAAAAACACCTTACAATACGCCGGCGCACACAATTCCCTTTGGTTGATTAGAAACGGTGCACTAACTGAATTTAAAGCCGATAAAATGCCAATAGGCAATACAGGCATGGCATTAGAAAAGTTTGTAAGCCATGAAATTCAATTAATGGATGGAGATACCATTTATGTTTTTTCTGATGGATATGCCGATCAATTTGGCGGACCTGATGGTAAGAAATTTAAGTCTGGGGCGTTTAAAAAACTATTGCTGAGCAACCAACACCTCGCTATGTCCGAACAAAAAAAGTTGTTATACACAACTATTACTGACTGGCGTGGACCGCACGAACAAGTTGATGATGTGCTCGTAATTGGCTGCCGGTTCACTGTTAAGTAAGTATGGATCTTCGCCACTTTGAACAGTACTTTCAATCGCAAACACTTCACCAAGCTTTTCGGTGGTTGAAGAAAAACCAAGTCCGAAAACTACCACACGAATACAGTGTTGGAGAGGCTCAGGTGAAAATAAAAACCAACGCCCACGTTTTGGTCAATGCTGCGTGCACTTGTGGTAAAGCGCGTTGCGTGCACTTGGCAGTGGTCTTATTGTTTCGTCAAGGGTTGACTGATGAAGGTGCTGTTGCTAAACGCAAGACTGCTGGAGCGTTTCAAAAAAGCATTACTAAGTTCAAAAATCAAGATCATTTAGGTGCATATGTCCATTTAAAAGATCAGCAGTCGCTGGCTGATAAACTAGCTTATTTTTTCTACATTCATTTATCGAAACGGATAGATCAGGATATAGCGCAACTTATAAGTGAGCTAAAGAAAAAGCCGCTAAGCGATACAGACGAAGAGGTTTGGCGCGATGCAGCTTTACATTCATTAAAAACAAACAACATCGATCGATGGACAACTTCTGTCGTTTTTGCCCTATGTGTTAGGCATTTAAAAAGCCAACACCTGATAGAAGAAGTAGCAGAACGCATTCGAGCCATGAATCCACGTCGTTATCAAGAAAGGCGCCAGCTTTTTCATGAAATGCTGATTCAGCGAAGAATTATTTTGAATGGGAAAAAGGTGCAACCAACCTCTGGCATTGCTGCTATAGCTTGGTGTTCGCTGCAAATAAATAGGAGCATTGTAAAAGCCAAATGCAAGCAATGGCTGCAACTACCACTCGAAGATCGTTTAGGTTTTGCGCATTATTGCCGCGAGCGTTTTTCAGACGACCCTGTTATTTTTGATCTATCACTCTATGTTGAACTAGTGTCGGCCCCCATAATCAATTTTTTTATTTGGAACGACTGGATTAATGCTATTCCAGACAATAAAAAAGCCGAAAACATCAATAAGTATTTACAGGACATTGCAGGGCAACCCAGTTTAGTTAAGTTAGCTAAACGGTTGTTTGTGTTTGCCAACGTAGGCATGTTCAATGAATTGGCGCGTGAAATGCGACATCCGGACGCGACGTTTTCAATGATACATGAAGTGATGACCCCAGTTTTGATTAAAGATCCCGGCGTGCGCCGATCGTACATGTTGAGTTTAGAAAAAGCCCTTCTCTTGAGCAGTGGTTCCTTAAAACGACTAATCCGCCAAAGGGCGGATCAACTTTTAGAATCTGTAGAGGGGGATTAGGCCTGTGCTGCGTTTTTGAAGCCTAGTAAAACCTTGCGGCCATTGTCTTCGAAACGAATTGAATCAGAGAGACTAGACATTAAAAAGACGCCTCTACCATTTATCTTATCAATATTCGCCGGATCAGTAGGGTCGGGGAGGCTATTAGGGTCAAAACCGGGACCTTCATCGGTGACAGAGAATATCAATTCATTTTGGGCAGGTTCAAAACCGATTTTCACGAATTTATCGGCCGCACATTTATTGCCATGGTAAATGGCATTGTTTACAGCTTCGGTAACAGCTATGAGCATATTACCATACCCGTCCTCATTCATTCCATACAAATCGCAAACATCTTCAATCAACCGTTCAACCAAGCGTAAATTGTTGGCGTCTGATGATATCTTAAGTGTTTCGTACTTAGTGGGTACCATTTTGCAAACTGTTAAAATAATTCGTCACTTTCTCTCTGTAGTAAGGGGTGAGTCCGGGTGGAACCGTGTTTAAAAGCTCCATTTCCTTTTCTCTCATCCTTTTATACTCTAAAAACCGTTCAGGGTTGCCTGAATTTTGAGATTTTGCTTCATTACTTTTCCGTTGCTCATCTTGTTCGCGCTCCTGGGCGGCTTTTTCACTTTCAAGGAGGCGGGTCAATATTTGCTGTTGCCGCCTAAGGGTTTCGTTCGTAAGTTGCTTATTTACAAGGTCTTTCTCGGTTTCCTCCATCATGTTAGCCACGTCGCCACCTGGATTTTTGCCTTCTTTTTTGAGTTGACTCATCAATTCTTCCATTTGACGTCGGAGGGCTTCTTGTTGGGCGGCCATACGGGCAAATTGTTCACTTCCAGGCGAACCTTGTCCTTGACCCATGCCCGGTTTTTGTCCCGGTTTGTCCCCCGGCTTCTCCCCTGGTTTTTGTCCCGGTTTTTGCCCCTTCTCCATCGCTTCCTTCATTTCCTTCAACTGTTTGTTCAGTTGTTCCTGCATTTTGCGCATGTTGGTAACCGGATTACCTTGAGAGGATGGATTCTGTCCTGAATTCTTCCCTGGCTTTTTGCACTTACTGCCTTTTTCACCCTTCGATTTTTTCTTCTGCTGCATTTGCTGTTGCATCTGCTCGAGTGACTCGTCCAACATCACCGCCAATTCATTCATCGAAGTCATAGTCTGCTGCATTCGCATTCTACCTTCCGCTACATTTCGATCGGCTAACGATTTAATGGTCTTATCCATGTTAGAATGAATAGAACTAATGGCTCGGTTAACAGTGGCGCTGATTTGCGGTGCCCGTTTCGCGAGGGCCAACAAACTATCCTCAATCATTTTAGAATCGTCGCGCAGCTTCATCTGCTGGCGAGGTAAATCAGTATAGCGGGGGTTATCGGGACGAATTTCTGCCGCCGCATTAAGCAGCTTCTCCTGTTCGAAAGACAAATGCAAGAGGTTTTCAATCACCTGACGCAACGTCTCCGCATTTTCACCTTCTTGCTCCGCCTCTTGCTCCTCCATCGACTCCTGCATGTCCTGCTGCATTTCATTCATTTTCTCAGCAGCATCTTTTTGTGATTCACCGGCCTTTTGGTTGTGACCTTTTTGTAATTCATTTGAACTCTTTTCCAAACTGTTGTTGATCTCTTGTTCCTTTTGTTTGGTGTCAGGCATTTTCATGGGCTCTTCCAAAGCCGCATTCTTCTCGCGCAGTTCCTTCAATTCTTCCTGAAGTTTTTCAAAATCCTTCTTTAACTCTTCTTGCTTCTTAGCAAGTTCTTCCTTGCTTAATTTTTCTTGCTTATCAGCAGGTGATTTCTCGTCCTTGGCATTTTTGTCCTCCTTATTTTGTGAGTCCTTATTACCATCTTTTTTATCTTCCTTGCCTTCGTCCTTCTTATCCGTTTTCTCGTTCTTTTGCTCCTTCTTGCCCGTTGTTTGTTCCTTCAGTTCTTCTTGCCGATTTTTTAGTTCCTCTAACTTCTCTAGGGCGTTCTCCATTTTTTGCTGAACTTCCAGTTGTTTAAATGCTTCAAGGTTGCGGTCGAGTTCCTTTTCAATGTCCTTATTGGTGAGTTTTAACTCCTCTAGTTTTTCTTGAACTTTGTTCTTATCCATTTGTTCAAGAAGTTTATTCATCTCTTCAAACAAACGTTTCATTTCAGGGGTTAACACACTTTCGAAGAGCTTTTCTAATTGCTGTTGTTTCTCCATCAATTGCTCACTCATGGGCTCCGAAAACTCCTGTTGGCGCTTGCTGTTTTTCTCATTTTGCTGTTGCGCCTGATTGATTTTTTGTTCGAGCTGTTTTTGTTGCTTTAATAATTCTTCCAGTTTTTTCTTTTCCTCGTAACCGGGTTGCTTTTTATCGGCAATACGTTTCAGTAAATCATTAATGTCCTTTTGCAGTTGTTTTGATTTCTTAATGCTTTCTTCGATGGTCTTTTCAATTTCTGAATTAGACTTGTCTGTCGCCTCCTGTAACTCATCTGTTGTTGGAGTCTTGTATATTGCTACCGGCGTGCGCGATGATTTTGGACCGTTTACGCCATCGTTATCGGTAACTTCAAAGTAGTATTCGTACTTCTCTCCGGGACCAGGATTGAATTCTGAAATGGATAACAGGTGAAAAAATGGCTGAGCTACTGCGTTTTTATTCACACCAAGTGTTGTCACACCCGATTGCTCTTGATCCTTACCGGTGGAGTCTTTATAGTAGCGTTTGAAATGAAAGGCCAAGCTGCTGAAACCATAATCGTCGCGAAGCTGCCCACTAAAATACAAGTCGCCGGTTGTCAAACTGTCTTGTTTGGTTTGTAATTCAATAACAGGGTATTGATCAGCTATGACATTTACTTTGTATTGTACAGAATCACCACCTTTAGGCAGATAATGATTAAGTGTGCGTATGCCATAAATAGCACTTTGCATAAACTTCCGTTTCAATAAGAACCCATTATTCTCTGCGTGGGTTAACAGCACCGTGTCGTTTGAAAAGGTCACCGTCATGCTTTCAGTATTGCGGGTAGTGAATTGCCACTCCACTTCTGTGCCTTGCGGTATTTCAATGTCGCCGTTATTGCTCAACACTTCGTCGTTACGGTTGAGGTACTTAGGATAGTGCAACTTAATGCCAAACTTCATCAAAGACGCTTTTGGCAAAACAGCTATTGTATAAGGCTTAGAAGTAAACCCGCCTGCAACCAGTTGAAATTCGGTCGTGGTTTGAATATTGGGAAACAGATGACTAAAATGAGTAATATCATCCTTGTCCATTTTGTAGGTAATGCCGTTCACAAGCAGCGACAGGTCCGAAGGCACTTCCTTCCCTTCAACGGTAACTTCCAACAAAAAATCTTCTGCCTGGGCGGCATTTAAGTCGGTATTGGTTACAACCAACTTAAAGGGCATTTCTTTTTCGTAATAGGTACTATAGTTAACAATTCGCTCAGTGCTCTTAGTGAGTATGTGTGGCCAAATAACTGCGATGATCGCTGTAAAACTGAGCACTGGTAATACATAACGCAGGTACTTTTTATTTTCAGTTAAATCAATGGCAGCGGTAAAAGGCAAGGGTCGCAGCTCCTCTACTTTTTGATCAATGCTGGCCAGCCAAAGTTCTTCTGACCCACTGATTCCCTTTCGCTGCTGAAGTTGCAATACGTTCAATAATTTATCTTGAACATCGGTAAAATGACGGCCAATTATTTCGGCAGCTTGATCGTTGGAAAGGCGAGCGCCAATTTTGTAAAGTTTTAATAAGGGCACAATAAGGTAGTAACCCGTGATAAGCAGAGATGCTGAAATAAAGGAGAAAAAAAGAATTCCGCGAACAAGTGGACTAAATTCGCCAAAGTATTCTAATAGCGAAACGGTAAGAAAGGCCGTCAAAAGCAATCCCGTTGAATAAAGCGCCCCCTTAAGTAATTGATTCTTGTAATACTTGCGGGTAAACTCGTCTAATTTTTCTAATAATATGTCCTTTTCGGCACGCATCAACAACTCTACCAATTTACGCAAAAAGACGCACCTTTTTACCTGAAAAGATGTTAAACGGGGTGTAAAAACGGGAAGGGTACGCAAGCTTATAACTAGGGCAATGGCCGGCAAACAACCGAGTCGGCATAATCGCTAAATAGGTAAGTGGGCGACCAGCGAGTTAGGCGTGCACCTCGGTTGGGCAAAGGAATGCAAGTAGTTTCAAAGGTCTGGGGGTGGTAAGTACAAAGGGCACTGTCGTTGGCATACACCAAGCGGGTCTCCTGAACTTGAAATTGATGTAGGTTTTTGATTGGCAGTAGTTTATTAAAGGTGCCAAAAATATCGAAAACGAATATGCCGTCATTCGGACTATTGAGGTAAAGGTAGCCGTTATGTTCAAGCATAAAATCGGGATGAATGTCGTGTTGCAAAACTGGTTTCAAGTTGCCGGTACTGACTAGTTTTTTGGATTGTTCGCTAAATCGCACCAATTCGTTGTTTTGTTTGCTGTAAAGCCAAAAGCTATTGTTAGCCCCTGCACACACCAAGGCCGATTGCTCGTAACCTATGGCCGTAAGGTCAACCATGTCGGAGTTTTCAGACAGTTGATTGTCCAAAAAAACAATGTTCTGAAAGTCATTGTAATAAACAACGATTTTTAAGGGATTAGTTGCGTCAACACTGGTAATGGGGCCCCGTTTTAGATTACTGTAACGTGCAAATAATTTTCCGCCTGGCAGAAATTTTAACAGTTCCTGTTCGTGTACAAGGTAGAGGTTGCCTAGATGATCAGATGTGAAAAAATCATGGCGCGACTTCACTACATAGTTGGGTGATGTGATAAATGAGAAGAGTGGAAGAAGCAAAAGCCACCGTAGTTTTCGCATGAATCAAAGTTAATGGTTCTGGTTATGTAAACGACGAGCAAGGCTGATTATTTCATCGGCTACATGGCGATTGTTTGAAAGACGAGGGATTTTATATTGTCCCCCTAATTTGCTGGCCTCTTTCAGCCATTGATAAAATGTGCCTTGAGGTACCACTTGTAATTGCGGCAGGTGAATTACGTAATTGTTGTAGCGCTTGGCTTCGTAGTCGCTGTTCGCTTTTTTCAATTGTTCGTCAAGCACGGCCATAAAAAAATCGGTGTTTGATGGGTGCTTTTCAAACTCAATTATCCATTCGTGCGCTCCTGCGCTTTCCCCCATAAATACAGGTGCCGCGGTGTATTCATGAATAATCGCATGCGTTCGTTCACACGCAATTTTCAGTGCTATTTCAGCATTGTGCACCATGAGTTCTTCGCCAAAAACGTTGATGTGCTGCCGTGTTCTTCCTGTTATGGTGAAGCGGTAGGGATTAGTGGATGTAAAACAAATCACATCTCCTAATTGATACCGCCAAAGGCCAGCGTTCGTGGTTATTATCATAGCATAATCCACTCCTATTTGCACATCTTCTAAATTGATAATCCGCTCAACCGACTGTTCTGATAAATCCTTCAACTCTAAAAATTCATAATAGATGCCATAGTCGAGCATTAGCAGCATGTCGTCGCTCACCGCTTGATCTTGTATGCCAAAGAAGCCTTCAGATGCATTGTATAATTGTAAATAATGCATGTGATGGCTATTGAAAATCGAATCAAGTTGTTGTTTGTAAGGGGATAGACTCACCCCTCCGTGAAAATAAACTTCAAGCTTGGGCCATACTTCGCGAATGGAACGAGCTCCCTTTTTCTCCATGACTTTGCGCAACAATACGAGCATCCAACTTGGCACTCCTGCAAGGCTGGTTACATTTTCATTCATCATCGATAGGGCCATTTGCTCTAGTTTGGCCTCCCATTCGTCCATAAGTGCGATTTGTACGTCTGGCGCCCTGAAGAATTCAGCCCACATGGGCAAATTTTGAATGATAATAGCACTTACATCACCATGAAAGGAATGGTGCTCGCCAAATACATCTTCTTTAAAACTTCCGCCAAGTGCAAGGTTTTTGCCGGTAAATAATTGGGTGTCTGGAAAATTAAAACAGTAGAGCGTTACCATGTCCCGCCCAGCATTGTAATGACAGCCATTTAAACTTTCTTCGGTTACGGGTAAAAATTTACTTTTATCGGTAGTGCCACTGCTTTTCGCAAACCAGCGAATTTCATGTGGCCAAAGCAAGCCTTGTTCACCCCTGCGCGTGCGTTCGATGTATGGTTTAAGGGATTCATAATCCTGAAGGGGAATTTTTTCTTTGAAATCGCGGTAGTTTTTTACCGCATCAAATCCCAATTGTTTGCCAAATGCGGTTTGACGACCTTCTTCCAACAATTGCTGCAACCATTCTTGCTGCACTTCATGAGGGTACTTCATAAAGAGCTCAATTTGGTGCATGCGCTTTTTCATGAACCAAGAGGCAATGGAATTGAGAATAGGCATTGATGTAAATATACAAAAACGCCAACCGGAAGTTAAATGGGTGTGTTATGAAAAGGCTAAAGTTGTTGAAGGTGTTTTTTTACTTGACATAATTGGTTCATTCGGGCCCATTCCGACTCCACTGGCGCATCCGGCTTCATGCCTAGTTGATGCAAGGGGGTAATAGACACATCATCAATATAAAGATGCGAATAGCCTTTGTGGGGTGGACTGCTTGGGTCTTGGTAGTAACCAATGAGCACGGCCTTTTCAAAACCTTCGGCTATGTATTCTGCGCTAAGGTGGATCCAGTTTTTCTGGGGACGATCAGAGCGGCTGAGTTTGAAAGTATGAGCCGGGGTTTCTGTGAGGGCATTATTATCATTACTCCAACAACTGTTTTCTTTGAAATAGATCCCAATAGCTTCAATGTGTCCCGTAAACCGTTCTGCTTCTGAAACGTATAATTCGATTTGGTAGGTTTGACCTTGGACCAAGGGCGCTGTTAGTTTAACTTCTATGTATTCTTTGAAGGTGGTCCTCACGCAAATGCCGGCATAAGCATTGCCACTGTGCGGTTTCTGTCGACCAAATATATTTCTAGGTGTGCCGGTCCACCACCCAGCTTGTTTATGGTAGTAATCGCAATTGCCATTGTGTGGTCGCCAGTATTTCAGGCAACCCAAGCCATTGTAATGCTTTTGTGGCAATTTAATGAACTCCTCAAAGCTCGGATTCGGCACGAGGTTTTGAGCTTGAACTGCTACCAGGTAATAAAAAAACACTGTAAAAAAACACCATCTCATAGCTGTCATAATGATTGATGCTAAAAATGTTACGCTGTTTTTAAATAGTATTCCAGAAACAATTATTCAAATGTCGGTTAAGGGTGAATTTTAGTATATTTAAGCAGGACGCGTAATACTAATTAGAATACTTGCTGAATTAATTTATGTCATTTGCGACGCTCAACTACCTATTTTTCTTAATAGTTGTTTTTCTGTTGTATTGGTCCATACCAGCAAATAAAAGAGACTATAGAAATTTAGTTTTATTAGTTTCGAGTTATTTTTTTTATGGATTGTGGGATTGGCGCTTTCTTTTTCTTTTAGCCATTTCGACAATTATTAATTTCGGAATTGGTACGCAATTAGTCAATGTGAATAACCAATTGCATAGAAGAAGGTGGCTAACAGCAGGAGTTTTACTAAATATCAGCTTGCTTTTTTTGTTTAAGTATTTTAATTTTTTTTCAAGTTCATTTGTTGATTTTGCGTGCTTTTTTGGAATAAATGCATCTCCAGTATTGATAAACATTATTTTGCCGGTAGGCATCTCCTTTTATACTTTTCATGGGTTATCTTATCTATTTGATATTTATCAATCAAAAATAAAACCCGAGCCAAACTGGATTGATTTCTCATTATTTGTTTCTTTTTTCCCTTTATTAGTTGCAGGACCTATTGAAAGAGCAAGTCATTTACTCCCACAATTAAAAGTCGCTCACGAATTTGATTATTTGAAGGCAGTTGATGGCATCAAGCAAATTGTATGGGGACTTTTTAAAAAGGTGGTTATTGCAGACAATTGCTCCCAAGTAGCTGATCAGGTATTCAATAATTTTCAGAATGAAAATGGCGCATCATTGTTAATAGGAGGTGTTTTTTTTAGTATTCAAATTTATGCCGATTTTTCAGGGTATTCAGATATAGCCATTGGAACTGCAAGATTATTAGGTATCGAGTTATTAAGGAATTTTTCAAATCCGTATTTTTCTCGTGACATAGCCGAATTCTGGAGAAGGTGGCACATATCCTTGTCATCTTGGTTCAAGGACTATGTTTACATTCCGCTTGGTGGAAGTAAAATGGGCGTTCTTAAAACGACGCTTAACATTTTTATTATTTTTCTGTTAAGTGGATTCTGGCATGGTGCTAATTATACTTTCCTGGTTTGGGGATTTTTAAATGCGTGTTATATTTTGCCTTCAGTTTGGTTAAAAAGTAATAGAGACCATCTTGATATTATTGGGTCTTCGAACATCGTTCAAACATTTAAGGAATTAGGGCAAATGGTGGTTACATTTTTTTTAGCTACTCTTGCGTGGATATTCTTTAGAAGCGAAACTTTAACCCAAGCGCTTACTATCCTTCACTCTATCTTTTCAGATCAAATTTTAGAATCACCTGAAATCAATCGGTTCTCAAACTTCGAAATTTTATGCTTTATAATCGTAATTACTTTTATAATGGAGTGGATTGGTAGGTATGACAATTATAGCATCAAGTCGTTTTTTAATGGAAACCGTTTCTTGCGTTTTAGTTTCTATTATGCATTGATTGTGTTGATTTTCGTAATGGCCGGATCGAATAAACAGTTTATCTATTTTCAGTTCTGATGAAAAAATACCTGCTTAAAATAGTCTTGTTTATTCTCCCTCTATTACTTGTATCTGTTATTCTTGACCCGATCATATCTAATCGTTTAAGCAAGTGTACTTCATTCAGTGAGTACGAATACCCAGTATGGAACGACTTGAGGGATGGTAAATTGAATTCGGAGGTTCTAATTTACGGCAGCTCAAGAGCTAAAACGCACTTTAACACGAAGATAATGGAGGAAGAACTTCGAAGTAATTGTTACAACCTTGGAATAAACGGACATACATTTAATACCCAATTTCTGCGACATCGTCTAGCAATGGATAGAAGTAAAAAGCCAACTCTTATCATTCTATCACTTGATGTAAGCACTTTTCAAAAGGTTGACCTCTACAATATAGATCAGTTCCTGCCATACATGAGAAAAAATGGACTCTTCTATACCTATCTACACAATGAAACAGGGTTCAATTATTTGGATTATCACATGCCATTAGTGCGTTATTATGGAAGAACCAATGCTATAAAACATGCATTCTTCGACCGATTTAAAATTAAAAAAGAAAAAGGTTTATTTTACAAAGGATTTGTACAGAAGAATGCTACTTGGAATTCAGATTATTCTAATGCACTGAAACAAAAAGGCCAATTAATTATTAAGATGGATGGCCAACTTTTATCATTGTTTGATGCATTTGTTTCAGAATGTAAATCAAAGGAAATTAAATTGATCCTTGTCGTATCGCCGATGTATATCGAAGGTCAAGCATTTATAAAGAACTATTCGAAGATGATTGATGGCTATCGAAAAATGGCAGATGAACGGGAGCTACCATTCATCGATTATTCAAATGACTCAATAAGTTTCGATAGGGAGAATTTTTACAATGCTTCACATTTAAATGGTACTGGTTCAACCAAGTTTACAAATAAATTATGTGATTCGCTTTTGAAGCTCATGGTGCCGATTGGCAGGGATACCTTTAAATAGAAGTTTCAAGCATATAAACCAACATTGTATGTATTAGCTTTTAAACTTTAACAATAGTGAATTGACATCCAGCGCATTCAAACACCCTTCCCTCGTTAACCTTCCTTTTCTTGCCGCAACAACGCCCCATTGCATGTCCTTGAGCCCATCTTTATGGTGGGCATCGGGATTAATAGAGATCATCACCCCTTTTTCCCTGCAGTAAGGAATCCACCGCCAATCAATGTCGAGCCGATAGGGATGAGCATTTAGTTCTATACTTACACCATTCGCTGCACAAGCATCAATCACTTTCTTGTGGTCAATAGGATAACCTGGGCGAGCTAGTAACAAACGCCCAGTTGGGTGACCTAGTATGCGGGTATAAGGATTTTCAATGGCTTTAATCAACCGAGCGGTTGCTTTCTCTTCACTCATGCGCAAATTCGAATGCACCGAGGCAACAACAAAGTCAAATGTCTTTAATAATTCCTCACCGTAATCTAATTGGCCATCACCAAGTATGTCACTCTCTATGCCTTTTAAGATTTTAAAGCCGGTATAGGTAGCATTGAGTGCGTCAATTTCACGGTGTTGCGCTATTACGCGCTCTTCACTTAAACCGTTGGCATAAAAGGCCGATTTGCTGTGGTCGCAGACGCCAAAGTAAGTGAGTCCATTCTCGATGCACTGGTCGGCCATTTCAGCAAGGGTATGAACACCATCACTCCACGTAGTGTGGTTGTGAAGGGTGCCTTTCA
>JACCDX011730198.1_pt1 | contig 27677 bp, 29 predicted proteins | sample 7449681 | NCBI WGS metagenome assembly JACCDX01 (sample SAMN15323450, study PRJNA562643) | freshwater metagenome | isolation source: river surface water | place: USA:Blue River Watershed | collected 2017-08-18
AAAGACGAAAAGAATATATGAAAACTACTTAAAGACGAAAAGAATATATGAAAACTACTTAAAGACGAAAAGAATATATGAAAACTACTTAAAGACGAACAAATAAAAAATTGAAATACTTTATAAATTACTTACGAAAGAATATATAATTATAATCAAAAAATTAATCATGAATTCTAAAAATTATCATCGTAAAATAAATCACACTAAATTAGATAAACACAGAAAATCGTCTATCAGACAAAAATATCTCAATAATTATGAGAATAATAGTTATATGTCTTTAAATAAAAATGACTATAATGATGAATCTACATATGCATCTACATATTATAATCCACATAATAATACTTATAATAATGACATTAATACACTTACAGTACTTAAACTCACTATAAATAATTTTGATTATTCTAATATATATGGCGTTCATAATGATGAAAATATGTCTATTAAACTTATACCTATCTTTAAAAAAGAAAATGGATATCATATTCATAATGAAAATACAAATTTACCAAAATCTTATAAAAAATCTTTAAAATATATAAAATGTATTCGTTGTAACATTATTTGTAATTCCGTATATAAATGTTTACATAATACATATTTTGATACATATAGTTATAATAGTGATTATAATATCAATAAACATTATTATGATATTTATTATAGTAATTTATATACCGGTTATAATTTATTATATAATTACGATGACGATGACAATGACGATGATATTAGTTGGTTAATGCTTTCTGACAGTGTATATACAACTGTCAAAAATATAAAGATTAGAAAAACAATTTATACATTTAAATATACATATTATTGTTTAAAATTTAAACAGAAGTTCAGAGATTGGTTATGGATTTATGTAAGAAAACCAAAAATTACTAAACAATATAGTCCAAATAAATTAAACGCGCTTATTGAATATTGTAATACTGATGAAGACTTATTTACAAAACTAGATAATTGGTAAAAAATAAAAAAATCATATCTACTAATAAAATAAAAATTCATTTTATTATTATACTATTATACATCTTTTTCGTCACTATACTTTTTTATCCATTCATCATATTCAATATCTACTTCTCCATCAGATTTAATATAATTTATAAATATGTCATTAAATGTCTCTAAATCATAACCATCATCTATTAAATCTTTAATTGTATAATTAATATGATAGTTTTTTTTATCATTTTTTTCAATAAAGTTTTGATAAGCTTCATGCAGAATTAAATATCTTTTACCATTTTTACAATTACATGGTAATATATAAAGATGTCTATGTATTTTACAGAAATATTCTTCTGATTTATACTTATCTAAACAAGTACATAATTTATAAAACGATCTATCATACGCTGATGATGCGATTTGGTCACCAAAACTAAAATAGTTATATATTTTATCATTTGAAATATATTCTTGATATAATGATTTAAATAACTCAAAATCATCATTTTCAATAGATTTATTTATTTGTTCTATGAATTTATTATTTTCTTTATATAGATGTTTTAATACACTGGAAGTTTTATCTTTAATTACATTTTCTAATAACTTGAAATTATTATTGTCATGAATTGAATCAAGCATATTTATTTCATCTAATTTTGAATAACGAACATACTCTTTATAAATATCCTCTTTATGACGGTCTATATTCCACCATTTCCAAATACCATTATTAAAATATACTATTTCAATTACATTATTCCAATTTTTATTAGATCTATTTGTGTGTTTTAAATATTCTTTATTAAAATCATTATAGCATGAAATATTATTTCCAACTTCTAATTCCTTACTACAAAATTCATACATAATATACACAATTTTATGAATGATATCTTTATTTAAAGAATCATAATCATCACTACAATAATACATTGTATTCACATTTGACGACTCATTAATTTTACCTAATAATGAAATAGTATATGGAATAACCATAATTATATTATTGATTACGCTCAAAATAATATGTAATATTATCTTCAATTTTTTATAATAAAAAAATTGAGATGATTTAATAATATAAAATAAAAGTAAACTAGATAATATATAGAACAATGGTTAAGAATTTAGGCGGTAATAAATCAAAAGGATTTGCACGTAAGAATCTACTAAAAAAAGAACATGCACTAAGAGTTGCTGCTGAAGATGGAGAGATTTACGCACAAGCAGTTAAAGTAATGGGAGGTAGTATTGCAAGTGCAATTGATATTGATGGTAATCCATTAAGAGCACATATTCGAGGTAAATTTAGAGGAAGAGGTAAACGTGATAATTTTATTGGTCCAGGCACTTGGTTATTAGTAGGATTACATTCTTGGGAAGGTGATAAATCGTCTAAAACAAGTGTAATGAGAAATTGCGATATTTTAGAAGTATATAGTGATGCAGATAAAAATAGATTAAAAAGTTCAGTAACTTCTGTAAATTGGTCTAAATTTGTTTCTAATGACAATAAGACATTACAAGATGATTGTGATGTTAAATCCGAAAATATTGAATTTACAGATGAAAATCCAGATGATTATAAAGTATCTTCTATTATTGAACAATCAACTAATAATTCAGTTATTATTGATGATGGCGATTTTATTGATGTAGATGATATTTAGAGTAGAGTAATAGAGAGATTAAAATTATAAAAAATAACATAAATATATATATAAAAACAGTTGATTTCTTTTCTTCCTTTTTTTCATTCAATAAAATTCGATTTTACATATAGTTTATTTCGAATAACAGTTTGCTTTGCTATATTAGTCAGTAATGGCGAATATGTAAATAATATATCACCATTATCAAATATTTGAATGGCGTGATATTGTAATGTAATTAAACTATTTGAATATTCGCAATAAATAAAGTCATCTTTATAAATAATTGATAATTTTTTAGAATAATATGGTATTTGCCAAGAATACATCATTTCATTTATTATAGGAAATAATTTTATAATTTGAATAGTCCCAGTAAGATTATCTATACATATTTCATTGTAAGATTTAATAAAGAATTTTATTTTTCTATATTTTTTATCATCCAGATTTAGTTTAGTTTGAAATTCATAAATATGCTTTTTTTTAAATATACCATTTTCTGTAATATATATATTCTTTTTTATAATCCCATATTCCATTAAATATAATTGTAATTCATCAGGTAATTTTTCAATATAATCATCAATTGATATAGACATTTTATAAGATGAATTGAGAGAATACATTTTTCATTTTCAATTTTTATAAATTAAAGGAATTCCTTTATTTTGATTCATTTACTATATTAAAAATATATAATTATTATATGGACATAGATATGGATATTGAACCAAATATACCTTTGATCGCTGGAAAAAAATATGAATTTTATTATGATAATAAACATAATATTTTACAATTTAGTCATAGAGACGAAGAAGGACTTCATTTTGATGAATATAATGCTGATGATGATATAACATGGGATATTATTATTCCACCAAATAGAATACTTGATGTTACTTTTGAAGAAGAATTCGAAGGACATACTGATACAGAAGAACAAGAAGAACATCATGGAGGTATCAATAGAAAAAGAAAAAGTAGTAGAAAAAGAAGAAAAGTTAAAAGTAGAGTTAAAAGAAGAAAAAGTAGAGTTAAAACTAGAAAAAGTAAAGTTAGAGGTAGAAAGTAGATAATTTTTAAGTATTTATTGTTATTTTATTTTTTTTATAATTTTATTTATTTGCTAATAATAAGTATTTTAATTTTTATTGTATACAATATTCACATTTGGCACCACATAATTCTAACATAAATCAATTATTTCATTAAGTAAATAAAATTTTTGTTCGTGTTTTTTTAAATTAAAATGACACTCTATGTATGGTAATTTTTCATATATTTGTAATAGATAAATATTTGAACCATATTCATCTATGTAACTTTTTATTTCTTCTTCATCTTCCTCTTCATCTTCATAATATAATGGTAATAAATTTAAATACTCAACCCATTTTTCTACATTGATTTTATTATTTTTGAATTCATTCAACATTTCATCAATACCAAATTCTTCATTAGTAATATCATTGTCATACAATATATCTTGCATAAAATCTTTTTCAAACATACCATAATTTTTAGAATACACTGCTTCTAATATTAAAAGTACAATTTTTGTATCAAATGCAGATAAATTAGTATAGATACCAATTTGATTGTTTATAGATAATTTTTCAAATAAAATTAAATTATCATCTGAAGTTCTGTTTACTGCGTATTTATAAGGTTCATTTGAGTTTGATGATTTTTCGATATAATATCCTAATAAATCGGTAATCAATGTTTTGAACGACATCTTGCTACTTTTCTGGTTTCTGGATGGGTTGGTTATATTTGAATGCTTTTTAAATAAATAATAAATACATAAATAGATATCAATTTTTTTTATTTTACACATAAAATAAATTAACCTTTTTTTATTTTAAATTAGAGGAATTCCTCTATTTTAAATAAATATAAATAACCAATTTAAAAAGATGTTATTATTAAAATATATAATAATACCCTACTATACACACTATCGAATTTAGTAATGAGTAATATATTTAAATCAACCTCTAGATTTTCATCTTTAATGGAAACAGAGAATACTAAACAACCAGAAAAAAATAAATCATTAGAAAAAAATAAACAACCAGAAAAAAAAAATCATAATTATTCAGAAAAAAGGGATAATACTACAAATAATGAAAATATTTTTAAATCTAAACAGACTAGAAATGAAAAATATATCCAACAAGCAAAAGAAGAAAAAGAACTATTAAAACAAGAAGAAGAACGTAAAAAAGTTGAGTCTTTAAAAATCGAAAATTTTCCTGAATTAGTTACAACCATTCCAAAAAAAGAGACTGACCAAGTTCTACAACAAAATTATATAGATAAATTAAAAACTATTCATAATAATGTTAAAGACCAAGTAATTGATCCTGATTTGGTCAATTTAAAACCTGGATGGGTATTAATCAAAAAAGATAAAATAACTGGTCAGAATATAATAAAACGTAATTTCGAAGATACTTCTCCTCCAAAATTAAATGAGGATGAATCTTTTATAGGAAAACAAATTATAAATGCATGTGTAGATTTATACGAGAAAAGAACATTAGAATATATTGAATTAAATGGTTATGACATATGGGAAAAACAGTTTAAATGTCGCGATTGGATGGAATGGAGTGCACTATTTGAAGATGATTTAGATGATGATGATAATTCTTCAGATGAAGAAACAAATGATGAAGATTATTGTGATTATTATGATGATGATTATGAATCTTTTTATTAATTTATTTCAATAATAATTTAAATAATTCTACATAAATAAAATATGCCATTTCTTGAAGTAACTGATTTATATTGGGACAAGTTTGAAGAGGAATTTAATATACCACGATCAAATGTTGTTCGAGTAAAAAATTTATTTCGTCATATTTGTCAATTATATGTAATGAAAAATGACTTAGAATTATGGAATGAAGTACAGACCAATAAAGAAAATAAAACAGAAATAACTTATTATGAATTTACATATTGTTCAACACATAACCATAAATGGTCAAAAAAAATATTTAAAAATGAGACAATTGATTGGACAAATCCAATTTTTGCGCAATTTGCTCCTAAGAATAATGATGTTGTTCCTAAGAATAATAATCAGATATCTATGATGATATTATAATAAATAATATATATTTTTAGGTAATTTAAAAATCATCGTTTAAAATAATAATGTATTATATGTGAGAAATATAATATACTATGGACATTGAATATACATTAGATGACAATTGGATTCGTGAATTTGAAAATACAGATAAAATATATAAGGATTTTTATAAAGATAATTTATATTACATCAATTTAAGAGTCATCTATATAAATACAGAAAATGAAATAGATAAAATAAAACAAGAATCGTTTTTAATGTCAAAACCAAACAATATTACACGTGAAGAAATTCTTTCAATACTTAAAAGAAATTCAACTGATAATAATAAAAAATACTCCCTGTTATCTATATTAAAATATAATGTTGTTCTAAATCCAGAAGATGTACCTTTTTATTTAAATAATAGTATTGATCAAGAATATTTATCTATTATTAAAAATATTGACACAATTGTATTTGATAAGAGTATTCATATGTTTCATGATATTAATGATTTAATACTTATTTTTTATGAAAAATCAACAGACCTAAAAAGATCTGGATCTATGACCAAAAAAATATATATACGAAATCATCATAAAAGAACTATAAAAAAATAATATAAAGACTAATATATATTATTACATATTGAAATGGCATCAGTAATCAATTCACTTGCAGCAACAAATTCACTTGTTAAGGCACTTGACAGTTTTACAACTAAACAATGTGGAGAGAATGGTCATATAGAATATGGATGGTCAAATGATATGCAAGAAAAAATTGTTCAATTTAATTTTCAACTTACAAGAACATCTGATGTTAATATTTATAAATCATTATCGGAGAATCTTTCAAATATGCTCAACACATTACAACTATATGTAAAAAATGGAAATAAGGAAGAAAAAGAACAAGCGAAAATAAATTTATCCATTCTTTACTGCATTATTGGTCATACACGAGATATTATTGATGGTAAGGGTGAATATACATTATCTTATATGATGGTTTACACCTGGTATAAATATTTTCCAGAATTAGCTAAATTCGCATTAAAATGTTTTGTGGATGATGAAATCCATAAACCAGGATCTCAACAATATGGTTCTTGGAAGGATTTAAAGTATTTTTGCGAATATTGTAGAAATAATGGAGAAAATGTACAATTTGAATTAATTCAATATTCTATTTACCTCATTAATACACAATTGAAAAAGGATCTAGTTTCTAGTTGTTATGGTAATAATATTTCCTTAGTTGCTAAATGGACACCGAGAGAAAAGTCTTCTTTTGGATGGTTATATGACTCCCTTGCTACTGATTATTTTGATCATTTTTTAACTACTGCAAAAACAGAAACACAACTTAAAAAGGCCGTATTAAAATGTAAGACTGAGTATCGTACACTATTATCAACATTAAATCGTTATATTGATACAGTTCAAATAAAACAATGTGGACAACAATGGAGTGAAATTGACTTCAATAAAGTAACGTCTATTTCTTTAACTAAACAAAAAAAAGCATTCTTAAATATTAGACAAAAAAATATTCCAAGATATCCTGAAAATAAAGACAGAAATATTTGTGCAGAAAATTTTAAGAACCATATTCAACGTGCTGTAACTGGTGAAATTCAAATGAAAGGAAAACGTGTCAGTATGACAGATTTTACAAAACAAGCATTATCATCTCTAAATAATGATGAAATAAAACTGATCAATTCTCAATGGAGAGATAATGCATCACAAAATGGAACTTTAAAAAAGATGATTGCAATGGTTGATGTTTCAGGGTTTATGTCAGGAGATTCAATCAATGCCGCCATTGCCTTAGGTATTCGTATTGCTGAAAATTCTGATTTAGGTAATCGTGTAATGACATTTAGTTCACAACCAACTTGGGTTAATTTAGATTGTTGTAAAGATAACTTTATAGATAAAGTTAAACTTCTTGACTCATCACCTTGGGGAATAAATACCAATTTCCATGCTGCTTTTGACATGATTTTAGATGCAATTGTTGAAAATAAATTGACTCCTGAAGAAGTAGAAGATATGATTCTTGTTATATTATCAGATATGCAAATGGATGAAGGTGATAAATGTAATAAAGATGTTTTATATAAGACTATGGAAGAAAAATATGCTAATGTTGGATTAAAACTTCATAAAAAACCATATAGACCACCTCATATTCTTTTTTGGAATTTAAGAAGTACAGATGGATTTCCAGTATTATCCAGTCAAAAAAATACATCAATGATGTCAGGATTTAGTCCCACACTTTTAAATCAATTCTGTGACCAAGGTATGGAGTCACTTAAAAATTATTCACCTTGGAATGATTTAGTAAAAAGTTTAGATAATAATAGATATGATATTATGAAAGACCGTGTTATGAAAGATATTTTTTTCTAAGGATTTTGTGATTGATAATACTCTAAAAAGATGTCTCTAATTTCTTTTTTGATATCTATTCCTTCACATATATCTAATTTCAATACTTTTTCTGGTATTTTAGTTAATCCTGTGCCACGTTTTGAATGTGTGCGACCTTTAAATAATATTTCATCTAATACATACACTAACCATTCATTATATTTATTTAAAACTTCTCTAGATAAATGATGCTCTCCAATATAAATATATCGATTACAATTTGAATCAGAATGAACTTTATATACTTTATCAACCATTAATTTATTTTTAATTAACCCTATACCCATAATTTCATTTGTTGAATTATTCATTTCAATTATAAACACAGGTGATCCTAAGTCAATTGATGGTGATAATTTTACTGGTGGTGCATAAATACAACCAAAATTATGCTTTTTTCTATATTGTATGGTTGAATCCCAAGTTTCATTATTATATCTTCCTGTTACCACTGTGAACATTTCATACATTTACTTATTTATCTAATATTTCCCTCAATTTTTAATTTTTTAATAATTTCATCAAATTATTAAAACAAAATCTAATAATAACATAACATCAAATAAATAAAAATCAAATTTATAAAATGAAAAGTGTTTAGTCATTTAAATTATTACATATAATATTTAAAGATATAACAAATAGACTTAAACATAAATATTAATAATATCAATAGTTCTAATGTTAAGAACAATCCAGAGAAGACTATTTTCATCAAATAAATTGAGTTGTTCTGATTGTAGACTTTATGATAAAAACACTAAATTATGTAAATTTAATAATCTAAATGCATTCGAAAATAGATTAGATGATATAAAATGTGGACCAAATGCAATAAATTTTATGTATTTAGATAAATCTAAATTGGTTAAATCAGATATATATATTAGTCATTCTACGATTTATTCATTTTTTACAGTTGGTACATTATTATGTGCATTATTTGCTGAAAGTGGTAAATGTGCATTATTTTCCATTATATCATATATCATATCCGACTCTTATGAAAAAGAAGGATTAAAATGTAGAAATGAATATTTAACCGATAATAATTTAGATAAAGATCAGATTGATAATATAAAAAAAGATTAAAAATGATATATTATTAAAAAGAATATTTATATCATTTATATGGAAAACGTAGATATGCAGGTAAGTAATTATTCATTATCTGAATTAATGGCAATTATTGGATTAGAAGATTTAGATCAAGATGAGATTATTGAAAATACTAATTATTATATACAAAAATACAAATTAAAAAATCCACAGTTGGCCGTTTTTTTTAAAGAAATTCAAAGTCAATTATTACAATATGTTGATGGTCTTAAAATAGATGATAATAAAGATGATGATAATAGTAATGATGCTAAAATTATAGTAGAAGGATTTGGTAATATGTCTAATGAAGCATCTTATCCATCTGGAGATAAACAAGTCAATGACTGGTATCAAAATCAAAATCTTACTCAATCTGATGAAAACCAAACAAGTAAAATTACTAATCGACAACAAAAAATACAATTATTTGGAAATCAACAAGTACCAATGAAACAAGAACAAGTTGCAACAACAGATACATATACATTACCTGTAAAACAAGATTCGTTAAATCCAAATTTAAAAAATACAATCAGTCGATTTGTCAATTTAGATAGTCAATTTAGACAATATACAAGTGGCGTCGATTCGCAATCAACCAATTATACATGTGATTTATCAGATACATTGAAAAATGCACTTAAACTCAGTTTATATTCATATCAAATTCCATTTAGTTGGTATACAATTGATACTGCATATGGTAACACTTGTTTATGGATAAGTGATCCAAGTTCTGGAATAATAGTTTCAGTGTCAGTTCCTTCTGGAAATTATTCACAATCTGCATTTATAACTCAATTAAATACTTCATTTTTAGAAGCAGGATTCACATTTCCAGAAAGAAGTGGTTATCCAGCAAATACACCTGCATATTATAATCCAAATAGTGGAATAATGACATTATTTTTAATAGATGGTACTTATAATGGCGGAGATGCGTCGTTTAATATAACAACCAATACTCAAATTGTGTTTTACGATTTTACAGGTGTTTTACAATGTAACATAAATTGTTATAGTAAAAGTAATCATTATTTTAATAATACATTAGGATGGTTAATGGGATATAGATTACCTTATTTTAATGTAAATACTAATGGTAATCCAGGCGCTGCTATTTTAGATTTAAATGGTCCCAAATATTTAATACTTGTTATAGATGATTATAACCAAAATCATGTCAATAATTCACTTGTGTCTATATCTCAATTTTCAAATACTTTAAAAATGCCAACTTATTATTCTCCAGATATTCCATATACATGTATTACACCTGCACAACGTGGTAATAATCTTAATGAACTAATAGATGGAGTAGTTATTCAATCTGTATTTGATAATCAGACACCAAATCCTCAAAATGGTCTATTAATTGCAGGAAAATATGAACAAGATTATACAGATACACAAATAGTATTACCAAGCGCGCCTAGAACACTAACAAATGCACAATTATATACTATTAATTCAATAAATAATAATAATAATAATCTTACAAATTACCTCGCAAAAGCGCCGACAACTCCAGATATATTGGCTATTATTCCAGTGAAAACATCTGCAGGTGTTCCAACAGGTTCTTTATTAGTTGAATTTAGTGGTTCTCTCCAAGATAGTGAACGAACTTATTTTGGACCAGTAAATATAGAGAGAATGGCTATAAAATTATTAGATGATAAAGGCAATATTTTAAATTTAAATGGTAATGATTGGTGTGTCACTTTAATAGCAGAATGTTTATATCAATATTAAAACCTTGGAATTTTGAACGGCAAAATATGTCGTAAATTTCTAATCTAAAGATATTATAATGAATATATTATATGAATTTGGGGAATATGGACCTGTTATTTTAATTCTTCTCTCTTGGTATTTATTATGGGATAATCATAACTTATTTTTTTATTACACCATCGGCATTTTTACAAACGCAATATTGAATTCTATTTTAAAAGGAATTATTCAAGAACCAAGACCAATTTATGATGAGAAAAAAATTAGACTTTTAACAACACATGGTAAACATTATTTTTTTCAGAATGGTATACCATTTGATATGTTTGGTATGCCTTCTGGACACTCACAAACAGCTGCATTTTCGACCGTTTATATTTATTTAGCATTAAAAAAAATAAATTTATTATATATTTATGTTCCATTAACTATATTGACCTTTTATCAAAGAGTTCAATTACAATTTCATTCCATAAGTCAAGTAATAGTAGGCGGAATAGTTGGATCATCATTTGCAAATCTTATTTATAACCTTGCTAGAGAGAAAATCAAAAATAGAATCAGAGAAAAACCTGATGATTATGGTCCGGTTTAATAAAATCTTCACATTTGGCACCGAATGACTCTTCACATTTGGCACCGTGAATTTATGAATGATGCGTTTTATTGATTAAAGGATCAATTCCATAATGAATAAGCACATTTCTAGCAAATTTTTTTTGGTTATCTAATTCAATTTCTTTTGATTCTTTATATATTCTAATTTCTCTTCCATGCCTAAATAACTCTTTACATTTTATATACTCATACATAAATTTATCCATTTGTTCTTCGATTAACTCTTGTTCTTCGAAACAACTACAATTTATTTGTAAAAGATTCGATAATTTTTCTGAATGTTTTTGTAATCTAATAAATTCTTTACTGATCTTCGATTTAACATAATCATATTTTTCATTCATTTCTTCTAATGAATAATCAGAATCAATATGTAAATCAATATTTTCCATTTTATTAATATTAGTCATATTCTTATACTTTTACATTTATATATTATTTGTTTTTTATTCAATTTTTTTATAGTTATAATTCAATGTCATGTGCTGGAAAAGGTTATGGACTAAATCCACAATCAGATAATCATCTAATTGCACATTTTTCTTCAAATTCAAATACTACAACAACACCAAATTCTACACGAAAATGTAGAAAATTTCAAGGATTTTATCCTTCTTTTGTTCCTACCATAGAGAGAATTTCTATATCATCAAGTAAAAGTAATGTTTATTCAGAAGTACATATTTTGGGAACAAACTTTTTACCAAACAATACAACTTTTATTAAATTCGGAAATTATGGATATTTACCAGCTACTTATTATACTAGTTTTAATATATCATTTATCGTTCCTTTAAACGCCAATTTAGGAAATTATTATATACAAGTTGTTAATATTTATAACAATAATTTTTCTTTACCTGTAAATCAAACATCACCTGGTAATTTAAATTTATCTAATTCAGTATTATATATAATCAATTGACATTATTAAACTCAACACTTTAAAAAAAATTGAAATACTTTTTCATTATAATATAATATCAAAAACATTTAATATTATATCAATCTATTATCAAATCTTCACATTTGGCACAACCTTTTAAAATATGTCATATCAATACCGTAAACCATCTTCTAATACTAATACATTAATTAGTAAACTTATTACCGTCAACTCAAAAGGTCATCTAACTGTCGGATATTTAAGACCATCCTCAAAAAAAAAGACAACTACTAATGACACCCAAACCCAAGTAAATCACTTTTTAGAAAAATGTGTGTCTTTTGAGACAGCCGCAAATACATTTTGTGAAATGGTTAACATTATAAACTATATTATTTCACGTGGTAAAAGAAGTACATCACAAATGGAGGAATGGACCGAAGAAGTATATAAAAAATTATATAATTATGTCAACAGAAAAATGCAAATATCTTTTGATGATATCGATACATTATTATTAGTATGTAACGTTCTTATTGAAAATAAAATGATATATAGAATTGAAGAATTTATCTTAAATTGTCCTAAAAAATTCATTGTAGCATATTCAAATAATCCAGATAAAACTCCTATTGTTTTACATGAACTTGATAAACTAGGAATTCGAAATATACGTGCTTACTTAATTAGTCATATTCATGACTCTAAATTTATAACTTATACTAATTAGAATATAGTGATGTTGTGTTTGTGTATAAAATATATTAAATATCAAAAAAAGTTTGTGTCTTTTTTCATTTTTTATTCTGGTGCCAAATGTTAATATTTAGTAATATTTTTTAATATTTATTATTTATATGATAGAAAAAAAAGAGAAAAAAGGCAATATAACTATTTACTATGTAAAAAAAGATTATGATGATGATAAATTAAAAAAGATAATGGATAAAAAATTAAAGCGTAGTGATATAACAGATTTTATTGATGATAATGCCGATGTCTATAATGAAGACGGAAAATTATTACTTAAATTTAGAAAAAATAAACTAAAGAAAAATGATATTGAAGATTTCTATGATAATGTTATTGATTTTGCAATGAAAGAAACATCTAATAGAGGATCTGCTACTGGAAGTAAAAAAAAGAATATTTATGATAATCCAAGAATAATGACAAATATAATGGGTTATTATGATAAATTATCTCCAAAACAAAAAATAAAGTTACGTAATTTAAATAAAAAACCAATAAGTGTTCGTGAAACTCATTTCTTACGAGATCATCCAGAAAAATTCAAAAAAATGATCCCTCTTATTGAAGATGTTGATAAATATTATAATCAATATATTCCAGATAAATATAAATTACAAAAGAAAAAAGCAAATCAAACACCATTTCATATAACAAATACTGCATTTACAACTATTACTACAAATGTTAATTTTCAAACTAATGTACATACTGATAAAGGTGACGATGAAGATGGATTCGGTAATTTAACAGTTATTGAAAAAGGTAAATATACTGGAGGAGAGACTTGTTTACCACAATATGGAATTGGAGTAGATGTACGTACAGGTGATATTTTATATATGGATGTTCATCAAGCCCATGGAAATTTACCTATACAATTAGAGACAAAAGATACAAAACGATTATCTATAGTGTGTTATTTAAGACGTCAAATTTGGGAAAAAACAAAAGGAAAAACAAAAAAGTTTATGATACAACATAATAAAACAATGAAAAATATTTTCACATCCAAAGATAAATAATATATCATAAATATATATGACTAAATCTGATTATGTAATATGTATTCCAAGTTATAAACGCGCCAATTTTTGTAATGAAAAAACATTAACCACTTTACATAAACATAATATAAATCCATCTCATATTTATGTATATGTTGCAAATAAAGAAGATTATGACTTATATAAATCCACTTTAGATCATAAACTATATAATAAATTAGTTATCGGTAAAAAAGGTTTAGTACAACAACGTCAATTTATTATGGAACAATGGCCTTCTGGAAAACATATTGTATTTTTCGACGACGATGTTGAAAGTATTGATTTAAGTTTATCACCTCGTTTTAAAAAACATAATTTAGATTTTTTTATTAAAGAAGCATTTAAAGAATGTGAACAAAATAACTCTTATATATGGGGGGTATATGCTGTATTTAATCCTTTTTTTCGTAAAGGTAGAAATGAAATGACTACACAATTAAATTATATAGTAGGCGCTTTTTATGGAATAATCAATAGACCAAATTTAAAGAGTATTCAATTATCCATCACCAAAGAAAATGGTCAAAAAGAAGATGTAGAGAGAACAATTAAATATTTTATAGAAGATGGTATAGTATTACGTTTTAATAAAATTGGATTTACTACCAAATATTATGGTAAAGAAGGTGGTTTAGGTAGATTTGAAGAACGTCTTAAACCTATGAAAGATGCATGTAAAAAACTTGAAGAAAAATATTCTGAATATGGACATACTAAAGTAAGAGGAAATGGTATGACTGAATTTGTGTTAAAGAAAATACCGTCTATAAATCAACAGTCTCATATAACAACCAAAAAATCCAAGAAAACCATGCATAGTAAAAAAACAAGAAAAAATAAAAATAAATAATAGTAAAAAACAAATAAAACTAAATATATAAATTTTTATATTTTTTATATATTTTAAATATTCACATTTGGCACCACTATATTACATTCTAGTTACAGTTACTTCAACATTACCTAATTCAGATTTAATCGCTTTTATAATATTTTCTCTGTTATAAGTTCCATTAGAATCGTCAATTGTTTGATGCACTAATTCAAATGTTATTGTATGTGTAGTCATTTCCATTGTATTTCCTTGTAATTCCGCATCGGCATCCATAATAAGAGACTCACCTAACATATCCATCATTGCATTTTTCTTCTTTTTAAACTCATCTGATGAGTGAATCTTTACCAAAAATTTTGTATCCATATTTCCAATTCCGCTAGTTATAGTGCTAGATTTACTACTTGGTGTTTTATGTTTTTTCGTTTCAATTTTTTTTGGACATTTACCATTTGATAAACGCTCTCCGTATTTACACTTTCTAAGTTTTCTTGTACTACTTGAAGTTGATGATGTTGGTTTTTTTGGACATTTTCCGTTTACACGGTTACCATATTTACATGCTCGAAGTTTACGTGTTGTCATATATATATATAATAATAATAATATAAATATACATATTTCTAAATTTACATATTTCTAAATTTACGCAATTATCCATTAAAAAAATATATAATAACACTAAAAAGTCGATTTATTTATATGTTTTGTAAATGAGACTGAGAAATGGACTTTGCCTCCGCATACTGATAATCAATAAATGGATTTTGATTTTCCTCTATTGAACTAGATTCTGGAATAGCAATAGGTATTTCCTCTGCAATAACAAGAGGTACATAAACTTCTTCATTTCTCTCTTTGGAATCATGATATAATTTCAACGATTCATAAAAATCCTTTACTTTTTTATTGATTCGAATTCGTTTAGCATCAAATGATGTTAAATAAAGTCCATCTAAACTCTTTACACGCGATAATGCAACATATGTTTGTCCACATTCGAAAATACCACTTCCTACATCAATTTCAGCAGCATCTAAAGTTGCACCTTGGGATTTATGGATAGTCAATGCCCAAGATAATATTAGTGGGATCTGGGAAACACCTACACCTGGAATTTTTTCACTTGGCCAAACATGTCTTAACATAACCATTTCAATACCATTATTATATTTTACAGTAGGACAACCTGTTGTTTCACAATAATGTGTTATAATCCCTTGACTACCATTACAAATCAAAATATCACCTTTATCTGATTTTTTATTAATAATACACATTACTTGGGCACCTATTTTTAATTTCATTTCTTTTTCACACATCAAATTACCTGCTAAAAAGTCCAATTCAATTTGGATATCTTTTTCTGTAAATTGACTTCTAACATCTTTTTCTGATTTACTCATTTCGATATCTTTTACATAACGAATTCTATATTCTCTCTCTTCACCTTTCAATGCCGACATTTTTGATATATTGATTTGTTCTACTTTATTTTTTGTTGGAAATAATTTTGTTGGTTCTGTCACTAAATTCTCTGATAATTCTCTACCTACATATGTCATCAATAAATCATTTGATTTACGCTTTATTTTACCTTCACGAATTTGATTTAAAATCGTCGAATATATCTCATCTGTTTGTCTAAAAATTTTCTTTAATTCTATTTGATTATCACGATGAAATACGGAATTCCAAATATCACTTTCAAAACAAAACTGCTGTGTTTCTGGTTCACTTTTATCGCCTACTGGAGGTAATTGATAAAAATCACCTGAAAATATCAATTGAATCCCACCAAAAGGTTTTTGATTATGTCTAATCGCTTTTCCTATATCATTTAACATATTAAACAGTTTTACAGATAACATACTTACTTCATCTACAACTAATATGTCAGTTCCTTTCCATAAAGCTTTTGCAAATTTATTTTTTCGAATTTTGAAAATCATATCTTCTGTAGTTCCATTGCCAAGTCCAATTCCTGCCCACGAATGTAATGTCTTTGCTTTACAATTTAATAAAATAGACGCACACCCTGTTAATGCTGTAACATGAATATCTTTAAATTGTGAATATGCATGGTTATTTATTATTCGGATCAATGCGGATTTTCCTGAACCACCTGGACCTGTAATAAATATGTTATGACCTTGAACATATTTATCAAATGCAACTTGTTGTTCTCTAGATAGTTCCATTATATAATATATCATTATGTTTTTATTATATTTTCATATCAATTTTATCTTTTTATATTATTTTCTAATCTGTTTATTCTTGACTTAAGGTCTTGAATTTCTTTTACAAGAATTGCTATTAACCCTACATAATTAATTGATTGCATTTGTTCTCCATCTTTCTCTCCATCTACTAAAAATGGAAATTCTTCGTAAAGTTCATGTGCTATAAATCCAGTGCTATGTTTATTATTTATATCATACTCCACCGGTTTTAAATTATCTACTTTAAAATGAGATCCCAAAGGTTTTAAATTGGTTTTTAATCTATAATCGGACGACGTCTGAAATGATGATGCTGTAATACTACCATGTGCTAGTACATTTGGATATACACCTGATACACTACCGCCTAATACAATTTGATTTGAAGAAGTTATCACTGCATTTGCACCTATTGCAGTAGAATTTGTATATACATTTACATCACTCGATGATTGATCCGCATTATAACCTATATATGTATTATAACTTCCACTATAATTATGATAACCAGTATTGTAACCAACTGCAGTATTGTTACCAGTAGTATTATTATATAACGAGTTATAACCCATAGCAGTACTTCCAATACCATTTGTAGTATGTAATGCTCCTCTACCAACAGCTGTATTATATTCACCAGTAGTATTAGTATATAATGTGTTTGATCCTAAAGCAGTATTTCCAATTCCATTAGCACCATTTGTGCTATATAATGCATAATAACCTATTGCAGTATTTTCAGAACCTGTCGAATTATTATGTAAAGCATTTGACCCAAATACTGTATTAGTATTTATATTACCTCCACCTCTACCAATATTAATACTATTTATAGTACTATCACTTGATATAGAAGCAATGCCGTATATTTGCATACCTGAACTGTTTATAACTACATTGTTTATATTTGAATATCCTAAATATAATACCCCATTAGTTGATGTGCTTCTAACATAAGAATTATCACCAGTACATTCTAAATAAAGCGCTTTAGAATTATCACTATTATGTTGTAAAACTATTTCTCCTCTAGGAACATACACAACAGGATAACTTGATCCTCCTCCTAATCCACCCAACACAATTTCATTAGAAGAAGTTATTACTGAGTTTGCACCTATTGCAGTAGAATTCGTATATACATTTTTATCAGTAGATAATTGACCTGTTTGAGATCCTAAATATGTATTATTATTACCACTTACATCATAATAACCTGATAAATAACCGATTGATACATTATGATATCCTCCAACATTTTCATATAAACTTTCATGACCTATTGAAGTATTTGCAGAATTTGTGTTATAAAAAAGAGAACTAGTACCTATCGAAATATTTTGACCACCACTTTTATTTGAATATAACGAATTATATCCTATTGCAACATTATAATAACCAGTTGTACAATCAAGTGAAGATTGATATCCAATTGATATATTTCCATACCCTGTTGTATTATTTTGCATTGCAGAACGACCAACTGATACATTTTGTCCACCAGTTGTATTATAAACCATTGCATTCATTCCTAATGCTGTATTGTCATTTCCAGTATTAGAAGATAATGCACTTCTACCAAGTGCACTATTATTTGATCCGGATACATTACTAGCTAATGTTGACCATCCTACACCAGTATTATAAATTCCACTTGTATTTAATCTTAAACTTTCATATCCTATTGCAGTATTGTTACCATTTGTGGATGTATTTATCGAGTTTAAACTTTGATATCCTATTGCTGTATTATTATCTATATTTCCTCCACCTCTACCAATAGTAATACTATTTATAGTACTATCACTAGATATATTAGCATTGCCACTTACATCTAAGGTATGTGTTATATTAGTAGTTTTAATACCTACATTTCCATTATTATAGTAAATATTACTACCATTTTGAAGCCATAAACTGTCTCCATGTGGTCCAGTCGGTCCAGTTGGCCCAGATGTACCAGTTGCACCAACATTGCCTGTTGTACCTGTCGGACCTCGTTCTCCAGTAAATCCAGTTGACCCTCTAGGACCAGTGAAACCTACTTCACCAGACACACCTGTTGGACCTCTTTCTCCAGTGAAACCTACTGCACCTGTTTCACCTCTAGGACCAGTGAAACCTACTTGACCAGAAGCACCTGTTGGACCTCGTTCCCCAGTGAAACCTACTGCACCTGTTTCACCTCTAGGTCCAGTGAATCCAACTTCACCAGACACACCTGTCGGTCCTCGTTCTCCAGTGAAACCTACTGCACCTGTTTCACCTCTAGGTCCAGTGAAACCCACTTCACCAGAAGCACCTGTCGGACCTCGTTCACCAGTAAAACCAGTTGAACCTCTAGGTCCAGTAAAACCAATTTCACCAGACACACCAGTCGGTCCTCGTTCTCCAGTGAAACCTATTGCGCCTGTTTCACCTCTAGGTCCAGTGAACCCAATTTCGCCAGATAAACCTGTCGGTCCTTGTTCTCCAGTAAAACCTATTGCTCCTGTATAACCTCTAGGACCGGTAAATCCAATTTCACCTGATTCACCTGTCGGTCCCTTTTCTCCAGTAAATCCTATTGTACCAGTAGGACCTTTTGGACCAGTGACCCCTGTAGGTCCAATAGAACCAGGTGGTCCAGGTGGTCCTCTTTCACCTCCACTGCTTCCAGTTGGACCCATACTTCCAGTTGGACCAGTTGGAGCTATTATAGTTGGTTGTAATTTTGGATAATATAATCGTGTTGAATAAGACATTATATATTATTGAAATAATTAATTTATAAAAATTATATCTTAAAATATTCATAATATATAATATATGAACTTTGATTTAAATATCGATAACTATACAAAAAAGGAATTGATTGAGATGTTTGAATTGCCAGATAATTTTGATGCAAACATAGTTGAAATCCAAGAATCTAAATTGAGAGAAAGTATTGTGAATAACCAGAAAATAAATAAAGATATAAAATTTAAAACTATCGATTTTTTGAAAAACGCCAAAAATATAATATTAAACGAAATAAACAATTATAATAACATTTTAAAGAATAAAATACAAGATTTTTATAATACAAGTTACGAATTAAAAAGCAGTGAATTAGCAGATGAACAAGAGCATATGATTCAAGAAAGACCACAAAAACCATATTTATCTTCTTATCCAAGTGAATTTTTTAAAGGAGTAATAAATCCTCTTAAAAAAAGAACAATAACAAAAATGTTGAATATTGATACAAAATTTAGAGAGAATTATTTTGGTAATTCATCTACAAATTTCAATATAATATTACCAACTAATTTTAATGATGTTGTCCAAATGCAGTTAAAGTCATTTGAGTTAACAACTTCGTATTATGTAATTAGTAAAAATTATAATAATAATTTTTTTACAATAAAAATCCATTTTAAGAATGGATTAAGTGAGCAAACAGTAATAACTATTCCTGATGGTAATTATTCTCAAGATGATATAATGAATGCTATAAATAATATGTTATCTATAGCATCAACACCATTTAGTTATGTGTCTTTTATTGCAGGAGTATCTGGAATAATAACAGGATCAGGTAGAACACTAGTTGGTCTAAATGATACATATACAAATCCATTACCAATAACAGAAATAAGCAGCATTGAGTTAAATTTTCAATTGGATAAATATGGTATTGAAGATAAAAATACGCCATTACCATTAAAATTGGGGTGGGTATTAGGTTTTAGAAATGGATTATATATAAATAATTTGAATTATGTATCAGAAGGAATTGTTGATACCCTAGGTCCAAAATATCTTTATTTAGTTGTAGATGATTATAATAATAGCGTGAACAACGGATTTTTTAGTGCTTTTAATTCATCAATATTAAATAAAAATATATTGGCGAGAATTTCGACAAATTCAGGACCATTTTCATCAACATTTCAGACCAATTTAAATATTGTTACCACTCCACGCGAATATTTTGGTCCAGTAAATATAAATAACTTGACTATACAATTATTGGATGAATATGGAAGAATAGTAGATTTAAATAATATGGACTATAGTTTTTGTCTAAGTTTAATAACTGTGTATGATATATAAAATTAGAGGAATTCCTTTAAATAAAAATATTACATAATTATATGTCAAGACCATTTTCAAATAATAATGGAAAAAATACATTTGCACAAATAAATCAAATATTGGATGCAGGTGATTATATTAATAAAAAAAGGAATTTATATTCTAGACCAAAATTCTGTTGTTCAAATAAATATCCACCTTATTATATTAATTCAAATCAGTTATATATTAATTTAATTACTAAGTTGGACTTAGAAAATATAATTGTGATTAGTGATTTAAAAGGGAATACTCATCCTGTAAAAATGGACACAACAGTAGATCCATATCTTATATATAATATTGATCCATATGGTGAATTATTTGGAAATACTATTTGCGGCATTAATAATTTCGAAAAATATATTCGTTGTAATAATAACACATCAACTTAAAAAATTGAATTATATTTATTAAAAACATATTATAGATATAATTTAACAAAATTAATAATGACAACATTAAATCATTTATCGGATGACTGGGGATGGTATATAGATATTGAACATGTATATTCAGATAATAATATTAATGTTCATAAACAGAAAAAAACAATAACTTATCGAAGTGCATTAAAGACAATTAACGAATATGATGAAGATGAATATTACTATTATATAAATAATCAAAAAGATTTAGATAGTGTTAATCATTCTGAAATAAAAAAAAATAAACATACCTTTTATAACATTTTTAAAAATATATTTAATATTATGGTAATTATTATTGCAAGTACATTACTAATAGTATTAAGTCATATGTAGAATTATTCAAAATTGTTTTATAAAATTACTTTAATATCTTATATTATGAAACAACTTAAAAATACCAATAAATTAATAAAAAAGGAGGCCGTTTTTTCACCGCAAAAATATGAAAAAAAGCAGTCATTTAATAATAATTTTATATCAAGACATATACCAGTTCGTAATTTGGATCATTTTCAAAATAGTACTACATATTTCGATGATGATATTATAAGTTCAACTACAGATTCTTCTGGTAATGAAATTGGAAATGACAATATTATAATCGATGTTTCAGAAAATCAATTAATACAAGATATATCTTCAAATGTGAATGTGACAACAGTGATTGATAAAAAGAATATAATACATGATAAACAAATTACATATAAAAAGATGACATATAAAGAAGTAGAAAAAGAAATATTGGATAATTATTTTTCAGATAAAGAATATCATTCAAGTGCATTGGACATTTTGGCGACCTATTTAAAGGGTCAAAAATTGATATATATGGAATCTAAATATTATTGCGAGAGAAGATTAAATATGTTAATGATGCCTGCTATATTATTATCTACTGCAGCAACTGTATTATCATCTATAGTAGATAATTATATATGGGGTGCCTTTTTATTATCTGGAGTAAATGGATTAATTGCTTTTTTATTGGCAGTAGTGAATTATTTAAAGTTGGATGCTGTATCTGAAGCACATAAAATATCGTCTCATCAATATGATAAATTACAAACATCTATTGAATTTCTCTCAGGAAAGACTTTATTATTTGGAACAAATAGTGACGCTATACAAACAAGATTAGAAGAGACTGAGAAGAAAATTAATGAAATAAAAGAAACAAATCAATTTATTATTCCAAAAGCGATTAGGACAAAATATCCAATTATTTATAATACAAACGTATTTTTAATAATAAAAAAAATAGAAGATGTGCGAAAACGAAAAATTAATTCATTAAAAGAAATAAAAAACCAAAAAAATTATTTGATTGCGGTATTAAAATCAAAAAAAATGAAAGAGAAAAAAGAACATCATCTTAAAAATTTGGAAGAGGAAATTATTCGATTATTAAAAGAAAAAGATAGACATATTAATAACTTATTAATATTAAAATCAGCGTTTTCTATTATAGATGATATGTTTATAAAAGAAATAGAAAATCAAGAGAAATCTACTATAATGACATTTATAAAAAGTGTTATTTTTTCTGAATTAGGTTGGGAAGATAGAGTAGTAGACCCAAGAAAAATAAGTCATTTTATAGAAGATATAATGGATCCTTTTGGAACACAAGATAAGATTATTGAAGAGGAAAAGAAAAAAATGTTGTTGGAAGAAAAGTATTTTAAACAACAAGAAGAGAAAAATAAGCGAATCGAAGAACTTGAAAATAAAAGAAGATATAAATTGGAAAAAAAGAAAATCGAAGAAAGAGAAGCAATCTTAAAATTATTCAAGCATAAAGGTGAATTAATTGATAAATTCTATGATAAATTAGAAACTGGAGATATATATAAAGATCTAGAGGATATAAGTATTGAAAATAATTTTGGTGTACCAAAAATAGGTAAATTAGTAAAATTAGACGACGAAAATATAATGATAAATATAGGCAATAATAATACAGATAATGAAGATAAAACCAGTAAAAGATCAAATTCATCAAACACATTGATTGATTTTAATGTGGTTTCAGAACATTCTAGTCGTCTTTAATATAAAAAATATTAAAAAATATTGTTTATAATAATAAAAATAATAAATATAAAAATGATTGCACTGACTGGGAATCGAACCCAGGTCAACAGATTGGAAGTCTATCATTCTACCACTTAACTACCAGTGCATAAATGTGCATACAGGGAATCGAACCCTGATATCACCGTTGGCAACGGTACATTCTACCATTGAATCATATGCACTTACGTCCCAATTACTGGGTTTGAACCAGTGACCTATGGAACTACAGTCCACCGCTCTACCAACTGAGCTAAATTAGGATTTGGTGTTTCCACCAAATAAATATAGATAGATATCTTTAAATTGTTTTTTATATAAATAATATTATAGTAAAGTGTAATAAAGTAATATTTTAAGGGGTAGAAACACGTAATAATGTAAAAAATTCAGAAATATGAAAAGAAAAGTTTTTAAATTTTTGAAAAATGGACAAAAATAAATGTCCATTTTTGATATACCAAAAAAGTCCTTACTGACGAAATTTTTTATCTTATATTTTTTTTTATATCGTCACAATTGAAACATATAATTTATTTTTGATGACGATATTTTTTTGTTTTTTTTTATGAAAATATTTTCTCGATGGAAATAAATGGAAATTTTAGGAAATATAGAAAAGAGCAAAAAGAGCAACTATTTATATATTTGTGAAAAATGTGATTTTAAATGCTGTAAACTTTTTAATTGGAATAGACATTTACTCACACCTAAACATAAAATGGAACTAAATGGAACAGATTGGAAAGAGCAAAAAGAGCAAAAAGAGCAAATTCATGCCTGTATTTGTGGAAAGAAATATACTAATGCATCTGGGTTATGGAAACATAAAAACAAAGGAAAATGTAATGGTGAAAATACGACTAAAAATAATATATTGATAGAACACCTTATGAGAGAAAATAAAGAAATAAAAGAAATGATTTTAGAAATCGTGAAAAACGGAATTATTAATACAAATACCAATTATAATCAACATAATAGTAACAATAACAATATAAATTCTTATAATAAAGCATTTAATTTGAATTTATTTTTAAATGAAACATGTAAAAATGCTATGAATATCACCGATTTTGTCGACTCTATAAAATTACAATTATGCGACTTAGTTGAGGTCGGTGAATTGGGTTATGTAGAAGGTATTTCTAAAATTATTGTAAAAAATTTGAATAATCTCGACGAAACAGAGAGACCTATTCATTGTACTGATAAGAAAAGAGAAACTATGTATATTAAAGATGCTGGTGAATGGATTAAAGAAGATGATAAGAAAAGTAAATTAAAGAAATTAATCACATGTGTTGCTGATAAAAATATAAAATTACTTCCTCAGTTCCGAGAAAAGTATCCGGAATATAATAATGCATTTTCCAAAATATCGGATGTTCATGATAAATTAGTGATTGAAGTTATGGAAACGGATGACGACAAAAAGAATAAAATTATTTATAATATTTCCAAAGTAACTGTTATTAAAGGAAAGTAAATTACACCCTTGAAATTAGAGGAATTCCTTTAAATAGTTTTGTAATGTAGAATGTATAACAGTGAATACATTATCAACATTTACACTATTTCCCATTTGTTTATAACTTTTTTTATCATCATTTGGTAATTGAAATGTATCTGGAAAAGACTGTAATCTGGCACATTCTCTAGGAGTAATATATCGTCTCTCTTTTCCATAAATAGGAATCTGAGAAATCGCTACCAATGTAGGAAAATAATGACCTTTTTTCACTCTTATTCCTGATTGTCTGATTTGAATAAAATGATTAAATATACTATCTTTTTCTTTGATTGGACCAGTTTGCCATTCCAATTTTCCGTATATTTCTCTCTTTTGTAATAAAGACGAATGTTTTTTATACCATTCATTAAACTGAGGTCTATATTTTTCTATTAATGGTTTATTTTTTCTGATATAGTCTTTCTTCCAATCAGGAAATGTTTCAAACTCTTCATCAGTATATGTTCTATATGCATCATTTATTAAAATAGTCGGACTGATTTTTTCACCTACTTCAAACTTTTTTATCATTTCATCCCATGCTTCTAATACATTTAAAATATCTCCTTTTAGAAAATATTTTGTATCGATCATACTTTTATCATCTAAAAATTGAGTAATATCACAATTACCTATATATGTTGGTAATTTAATATCATTACCATTATATATATCATTTCTTATACATACAAAATAAATTCGTTCTCGTTGCTGTGGAATTCCATAATCATGTGGTGACATTTGAAATAATTGTAATGTATATCCTGCCTTTTTTATTTGATCTTTAATATATTCAATTACTTCTCCATTACTCACTTTTAATATATGTTTTACGTTTTCTAGAAACATAAACTTGGGTTTTTTGACCTTTGCTATTCTCATAATTTCATCAAACAATAATCCTCTCTCATCATCAAAACATTTTTTCTTACCTCCATTACTGAATGCTTGACAAGGAAATCCACCACATAATACATCAAAATCAGGCATATTATGTTCGTCAATATCTTTTATATTAGAAATAGGTGTTATACCATAATTTGTCTTATATACCTCTCTACAATCTTTATCTATATCACATGATAGAATACATTTCGCACCTAATTTATTAAATGCTTGGTGAAATCCACCTATTCCACAAAATAAATCAATAAAACGTATTTTATCACAATTAAATGGAATGATATCCTCAAAATCAACTACAGAATTATTCATAATTTATATACATAATTACATAATTTTTAAATTCTTTATATTATATGTCTAATATTTTATCAGTTTAAATTAGAGGAATTCCTCTAATTTAAATTTTCAAGGGTCTAAATATTTGTAGAATTTTCAGTGTCATCATTTATAATAAATCTTTTATGAATATTATTATTTAATAATTCTCTATGCTTATTTGTCAATCCATATACATATAATAAATTTTTTGATTTTGATAAATATAAAGTTGATGTAGATCCTAATCCAAACCCTGTTCCACAACAGTCTGATTCATAAATAAAATATATACCATTATTCAATTTTCCGATAAAAAACCAATATTTATCATCCCATTTTTTTTCACCAAAATCTGTATATATAAAAAATAAACATTCAATTATGTCTTTGATTATAATAACTTTATTTATATATTTTATATTATTATCTACTTCTGAGTGTATAAATGAAAAACATTTTTGTTTATGATAATATTTATCTGGATTTAATGCCATTATGTCTGCTTCTAATGGTTCTAATAATACATGTTTATATTGTTCATAAGAACAATGTTTTTCAAATAATATAGTATTCATTAAATATATTAATTGTCATATACCATTTAATATGTTTATTTATATTATATTATATTATATATGACCAATAAATTTGATAAAAAAAGAAAAACTAGAAGAAAAAATATAATAAATAAAAAAAAAAGTAAAGGAAAAACGTTTAAAAGAAAAATAAATAGAAAAAAAACATTAAGAATAAAAAGAAAAACATCAATAATAAAGAGAAAAAAAACATTAAAAATAAAGAGGGGTGGATATGATTCTGATTCTGATTCTGATTCTGATAATTCTTATAATTCAGATAATAATTCTAATAATTCAGACTATAATTCTTACAATTCAGATAATAATTCAGATAATAATTCTGATAATAATTCTGATAATAATTCTGATAATAATTCTGATAATAATTCTGATA
>JACCDX010506510.1_pt1 | contig 27675 bp, 12 predicted proteins | sample 7449681 | NCBI WGS metagenome assembly JACCDX01 (sample SAMN15323450, study PRJNA562643) | freshwater metagenome | isolation source: river surface water | place: USA:Blue River Watershed | collected 2017-08-18
GCTCCAAGCGACCAGCAGATTGGAAAAAAGCAGGGCGACTCTGGAACTGAAGGAACAGTAAAAAGACTCTTAGACCTAACCGAAATGGGTGTCCAAAGACTTTTAGAGCTGAGAAAAATTGGTAGACCAATTGGTACCGTTGTGATACCACTACCAGGAGACCATGTTGAAGGTACTGTCTCTCAAGGAGGCAGAATTCAGGGGCAAGCAGTATCTGATTTAGGAATCACAGAGCAGACAAGACTTGCCCGTCGAGTTCTTATGTCTCAAATAAAGGCATTTGCACCGTATGCGGAGCGCATAGTAGTTCCTGTAGTTAATGGAAATCATGATGAAGCTGGTCGTCAGGTTTTGACTGACCCATCAGACGGTTGGAATGTAGAGATTGCTAGCGCTGTGCAAGATGCTTGCGCAGAAAACGAAAACCTATCTCATGTGGAGTTTAGATTCCCAGAAAAGCAGCATCAAACTCTTGCAGTAAACGTTTGCGGAACAATGTTGGGACTTTTTCACGGGCATCAAACTGGTAAGGACGTTTTAAAGTATTTGTCCGAACAGTCAGCAGGGCAAACCCCTCTAGGCGCTTGTGATGTATGGATTTCGGGGCACTATCATTCATTCAAAACTATGGATGTTGGCGGTCGTTTATGGCTCCAAGCCCCGACCACAGACCCAGGAAGTGCGTGGTATAGAGACCGTCGTGGACTCGAGTCTCCCCCAGGTGTGCTAACACTTGTTATTGGCGGAGACTACAATCCAAGACGCGATATAAGCGTACTTTCGGTTGCAAGGGCTTCATAATTTAGACATAGCCTCTCCAGTGACAGCGTACAATATAAAACAGTCGAGGAGTCTGTTTGCCTGTGCAGTCTCCCATAAAGACCGTCGAGACCTGGAGCACCGCGAATGAGTTTTTCTCCTGACGTAAACACAAGAAGTGTTGTTGGTCAGTACTTAAAGAGTTCTGGCTCCCCCGCGTCTGGCACTATAACCTTTACCGCCTCTAGCCGCATCGAAGATGCGAATGATGCAATTATTGTAGCTAGCCCTATATCAGTAACTTTAGATAATACTGGCTCTTTTTCAGTAGAACTTCCTTGCACAGATGACCTAGACCTTAGCCCTCGTGGTTGGTACTGGACAGCAAAAGTAAGAATTTCTGGTCGTCGTTCAACAGAATTTAGGTTTTATCTGCCACAAGGTGATGGCAGTGACATTGACATTACAAAACTAGATACGGTCGACCGTATCACCACTTCTCCTGCTGGTATCGACGTTCTTCGCGGTCAAGTCGGTCCTGCAGGTCCACAAGGTCCAACAGGCCCAGCGGGCCCCGCTGGTGGACCGACAGGTAGTACAGGTGCAACAGGTGCAACGGGTGCCACAGGCGCAACAGGTCCCGTTGGTCCAACTGGAGCAACTGGTGCTACTGGTGCAGCGAGTACCGTTCCTGGTCCTCAGGGTGAAGTTGGTCCAACTGGTCCGACTGGTGCAACAGGAGCTGCATCGAATGTAACTGGTCCAACAGGTGCAACTGGTCCTGCAGGTCAGTTTGGTGGAGTCACACTTGACTTTACTTTCAGCACAAACACAACTGATTCAGACCCAGGTTCTGGTCGAGTTAAATTTAACAACACAGATTTGGCGCAAGCCACTTACATGTTCATCGATGATGAGCAAGATGGTTCAGTAGATGTTCAAAACCTTCTACGCACCATTATGGCTTCAACTAGCCAACTTAAAGGTCACTTCAGAATTTCTCGTAAGAGTGACTCCAACTATTCAGCAATTTTTGCAATTGAGAATTATGTTGAAGACAGCGGATACTTCAAGATTGAAGTTGCTTATCTAAGCGGTCTGGCTTCAAATTTTGCTAATGAAGATGATGTTCTAGTCACTTTTGCTCGTACAGGTGATGTTGGTGATCGTGGTCCTACTGGACCAACAGGTGCCACTGGTGCTACAGGTGCAACGGGTGCGACAGGTGCTGCTTCTACAGTCCCAGGTCCAACAGGTGCGACAGGTCAAGTAGGTCCAACAGGTGCGACAGGTGCGACAGGTGCAGCTGGTATTGCAGGTGCGACAGGTGCGACAGGCCCTCAAGGTCCTCAGGGTGTAAAAGGTGACCAAGGTGATATTGGTCCAACTGGTGCAACAGGTGCTACAGGCGTAGGTGCAACAGGTGCTACAGGTCCTACAGGTGCTGTAGGTGCAACAGGTGCTACAGGTCCGCAAGGTCTTCAAGGCATTCAGGGTGTAACTGGAGCTACAGGTGCGACAGGTGCAACTGGTGCACAAGGACCAACTGGTGCAACAGGTGCTGCTAGCACAGTTGCTGGCCCTACTGGTCCAACAGGTGCAACAGGTAATTTTGGTGGAGTCACTCTTGACTACACATTTAGCAACAACACTGCTGATACAGACCCAGGTAGCGGAACTTTAAAGTTCAATAACGCTTCAATCCCATCTGCGACATTCCTATACATCGACGATGAGTCTGATGGTGCAATTGATATTCAAAATTATCTACGCACAATCGATGATTCAACAAGCACGATTAAAGGTCACTTAAGAATCTCTGTTAAGGGAGATTCCAACAACTTTGCGTTTTTTGCGATTACTGGTGCTAGCACTGAAGCAGCTGGATACTTCAAAATCCCAGTAAGCCATCTTGATGGCTTGGCATCATCTTTTGCTAATGGTGCAGATGTAATTATTACTTTTGCTCGTACTGGTGACAAAGGTGACACAGGTGCGACAGGTGCCACAGGAGCTACAGGTGCGACAGGTGCAACTGGTCCTCAAGGCATCACTGGACAGACAGGAGCTACAGGTGCCACAGGAGCGACTGGACCTACAGGTGCTGCAGGAAGCACAGGAGCAACGGGCGCAACTGGACCAACTGGCGCTCAAGGAAATGTGGGCGCAACTGGACCTACTGGTGCCGCAGGAACCGATGGAGCAGTAGGTGCCACTGGTGCTACTGGTGCTCAGGGACCAACTGGTGCAACAGGTGCAACAGGTCCAGCAGGTAATTTTGGTGGAGCATCGTTTGACTTCACATTCTCTTCAACCACATCTGAGGCAGACCCAGGTGTAGGAAAACTTAGATTTAATCAATCTGATATTCAGATTGCTACTTTCATGTTCATCGATGATGAATCAGACGGGGCAATCGATATTCAGGCATTCCTCCGCACAATTGATGATTCAACAAGCCCAATCAAGGGTCACTTCCGAATCAGCAATAAAACAAACTCAGCTGACTTTGCACTATTTGCAATCACAGGAAACATTGTTGAAAACAGCGGATATTTCACAGTACCAGTTTCTTATGTCAGTGGTCTAGCAACATCCTTCTCAAATGATGAAGACATCATCATCACCTTTGCTCGTACAGGTGATATGGGTCCTCAAGGTCCAATTGGCCCTACAGGTCCAACTGGTTCAACTGGACCATCAGTAACAGGTCCTACAGGTCCTACAGGTGCAGCTAGCACAGTACCTGGTCCAACAGGTGCTACTGGTCCTCAGGGTGTCACTGGTCCTACTGGTGCTGATAGCACAGTACCTGGTCCAACAGGTGCTACAGGTCCTCAGGGTATTCAAGGTATTCAAGGTGAAGTTGGCCCAACTGGTGCTACAGGTCCACAAGGTGAAGTTGGCCCCACAGGTCCTCAAGGTGAGGTAGGTCCTACTGGAGCTACGGGTCCTACTGGAGCGGATTCAACAGTTCCAGGCCCAACTGGACCACAAGGTGAGGTTGGACCTACTGGCCCAACTGGTGCTGATTCAACAGTTCCAGGTCCAACAGGTCCACAAGGTGAAGTTGGCCCAACTGGTGCAACTGGACCACAAGGAACAGATGCATTTGAGTGGGACCCTCTTCGTGTAGATCCAAACGGATATCAAGTTGGCGAAATTGTTTTCTATTCTGGAAACTACTACATCTGTCTTGCAACAAACGATGCAATTGTCCCAACATCTGAAGGTGCTCTTGGAGTTTATTGGGCTAACTACTCATTTGTTGGTGCAACAGGTCCACAAGGTGAGATTGGTGTAACTGGTCCTACTGGTGCGCAAGGTGAGGTTGGACCTACTGGTGCTACAGGTCCGCAAGGTGAGCAAGGTGTAACTGGTCCGACTGGAGCTACAGGTGCGACAGGTGCAACTGGTGCTCAAGGTATTCAAGGTATTCAAGGTGTAACTGGACCTACAGGTGCAACGGGTGCAACTGGTTCACAAGGTGTTCCTGGTGTTGGTGTAACAATTCTTGGTTCATATCCAGATTATGCATCTCTTGTTGCAGCACACCCAACGGGGAATTCAGGAGATGGTTACCTAGTTCAAGGTGACCTCTATGTTTGGGACAGCGTTGGAGCAGAGTGGGACAACGTTGGAAATATTCAAGGTCCTCAAGGTGACACAGGTCCGACTGGAGCAACTGGTGACACTGGTCCTACTGGTCCAACTGGTTCACAAGGTGAGCTTGGTAATTTTGCAATTGCAGATTCGACTCCTCCTGCTTCTCCTGATAATGGAGATGCATGGTTTAACAGCAACAACGGAAAAACTTACGTTTATTACGATGGATACTGGATTGAAACTGGTGCTGCACCAGTCGGTCCAACTGGTCCAACAGGGCCTGCAGGTTTAGACAGTACAGTTACTGGTCCTACTGGACCAACAGGCCCTACAGGCCCTACAGGTTATCGAGGAATTACTGGTCCTCAAGGACCAACTGGTCCAGAAGTAACTGGTCCAACAGGACCAACTGGCCCAACGGGTGCTACAGGACCACAGGGTGAAGTCGGTGCTACTGGTGCTACTGGTGCTCCATCAAATGTAACTGGTCCAACAGGTCCTACAGGTCCTACAGGTCCTCAAGGTATTTCTTTAAACGTTCTTGGAGAACTTGCAACAACAAGTTTGTTACCAACATCAGGTAATGATTTAAATGATGCATATGTAATTTCTGCTGATGGTAACTTGTATGTTTGGAATGGTTCAGGCTGGGTAGATGCTGGTCAGTTTGTTGGCCCTACTGGTCCAGATGGTCAATTCATTCCTAAGTCAGACACTCCTCCAGAAAATCCAGTTGCAGGTCAAGTTTGGTTTGACACTGTAAACGGTGCTGTATTTATTTACTACGACAACTTCTGGGTTGAAGTAGGAACTACAGAATTTGGTGGAGCGACTGGACCTACAGGTGCTACAGGACAAGCAGGTCCTACAGGTCCAACAGGTCCTCAAGGGTTCTCTCTATCTTTCAAGGGAAATGTCGCTTCATCTTCTAATCTTCCAGTATCTGGAAACGTATTTAATGATGCATACATCGCTCTAAACACAGGCAACTTGTGGATTTGGAACGGTTCTGCTTGGACTGACCAAGGACGATTTGTTGGTCCAACAGGTGCAACAGGCGCGACTGGTCCAATTGTTACAGGTCCTACTGGTCCACAAGGTGTTGGTTCTCAGGCGAAAGGCTACTACAACACTTACGCTGAGTTCATTGCTGGTGCTGGTGCAACTTCGGCTGAAGTTGGTGACTTCTACGTTATTTACGAAGAAGACACTATCTACATCTACACTGCAGAAGATGGTTGGATTGAAGCTGGTGCTTTGATTGGCCCAACAGGTCCAACAGGAGCAGCTTCTACAGTCCCAGGTCCTACAGGCCCACAAGGAATTATTGGACCTACAGGTGCAACAGGTCCTCAAGGTGTTTCAATCACAATGAGGGCAAGTGTTGCAACTGTTGGTGACCTCCCATCAACTGGTAACACCATCAATGATGGTCGTGCTGTTGATGCAGATGGCGATTTGTATGTTTGGGATGGCGATAGCTGGAACAACGTAGGACAAATTGTTGGTCCAACTGGCCCAACAGGTCCAGGAGTTACAGGTCCTACTGGTCCTGCTTCTACACAACCAGGTCCTACAGGTCCAACAGGTCCATTTGGTCCTACTGGTCCTAAGGGTGGTGTGACTTACAGAGTTACATCTACTGGAGATGGCGGTTCTTACACTGTTGAAGGTTTGATTGGAAATAACCCAACTCTTACTGTTGTACGAGGCGAGCGAGTTTATATTGACGTAAGTCAAGTACTTACTGCAAACCCATTTGCTCTAAGACTTGCTCAGTTCTCTGCTTCTACTGTTCCAGGAACATCTAACAACTCACCAACATCTGGTCGAACTGGTGCTAGCCCAGATACAGTAATTATTTATGATGTACCGCTAAATGCACCAACTGAGATTGTTTATGTCGACGTTACTGACCCAAGTATCGGCGGTATCGTTGAAGTTGTAGACAAGATTGGTCCAACAGGTCCTCAGGGTCCAGAAGGACCTACAGGCGAGCCTGTTTCAAATCAGTATGTTCCAGTTGCTGGTGGAGTTACAGGAACTCCAACGGTCTACGGTGTATATACAAAGTATGGTCAAGACGTAACCTTCCACACTAGAATTGCTTACAGCAGCTCAGCTTTCAGCGCATCTCAGTTGACTATAACTCTTCCATTCTTGCCAGAGTCAGTTAGCGTTCCAACAGTTATTGGATTCTTGGACATAAATGGTGACCAAAGTTCAATGTATGCAGTTAAAGCTGTATCCCAGTCCGCTGGTTCAGCAACTATGAGACTATTCTTTGAAGGAACAAACGGTCTTTTGACACCAGTTACAGGAACTGCACCAATTACGCTTACTACAAGTACGATTCTGTTCTTAACAGGTTCGTTCGTGGCGACACCATAGGACGGAGGGAGTAACTAATGTCAGCGATTGATTTTCCAAGTAACCCAACAGTGGGGCAGCAATACACCAATGGTGTAAACGTCTACTCTTGGGATGGGGCTGCTTGGCGTCTAGTTCGTACTAGTGCTGTTGGTCCTACAGGTCCTACTGGCCCAGCAGGTCTTGATTCAACTGCTATTGGTGCAACAGGCCCAACGGGACCAGCTGGTGCTACAGGCCCAACAGGACCTGAAGGATTACCATCAATTGTTCCAGGTCCTACTGGTCCGACTGGTGCAACTGGTGAGTTTGCAATTGCACCGTGGACTTTATACACACCAATTTGGTATGGAAGCACTACTAACCCACAAATTGGTAATGGAACTATTCAAGGTAGATATACCTATGTTGGTGCAACAATTTTTGGAGAAATTAGAATTCAAGCTGGAACTTCTGGATTTAACAGAGGAAGTGGAACGTATTCATTAAGTCTCCCATCCACAGCAATTTTTGAAAACTATCAACCAGTTGGTCAAGTAGTTATGCGAGATGAAGGACCAGGTATTACGTACTTTGGTACAGCAATTTTTAACAACAATATTAATAACAGAATTGAATTATTTATGCATTCACAGAGTGCAACTTTTGATGAAGGCGTAGCTGTCACTGAAAGCACACCGTTTCTTTTCAGCGCCAATGACAAAATTCTTGTTCAATTTACATATGAGTCAGCGGTGTAAGGAGATAACTTATGGCAGCCATTGATTTTCCTAACTCCCCTCAACTAAACGAAATATTTACTTCTGGGCTTCAAACTTGGATTTGGTCAGGTACTTCTTGGGACCTTGTCATTTCAGAGGTTGTTGGCCCTACTGGCCCAACTGGTCCACAAGGTGCTGCTAGCAATGTAACTGGTCCTACTGGTGCCACTGGTACTTTTCTTTTAGCTTCAGACACTCCTCCAACTGGTGCTTCTGCTGGAGATGCATGGTTAAACACCGCTACAGGAAAAATTTATGTTTATTTTGATGACTACTGGGTAGAGTCTGCTTCAAGTCTTTCTGGTAGTGAAGGTCCTACTGGCCCAACAGGACCTACTGGTGCTGCCTCAACTGAGCTAGGCCCAACGGGACCTACTGGCCCAACTGGAGCTACTGGTCCTCAAGGAAATACAGGACCTACTGGAGCAAAAGGTTTAGATGTAACTGGTCCTACAGGACCACAAGGACCAACTGGTCCACAAGGCGAACAAGGTATTGAAGGAGAACGTGGTCCAGTAGGTGCTACTGGTCCTATTGGTGCAACAGGTCCTCAGGGTCCAGAAGGTGTCACTGGTCCAACAGGTCCACAAGGATTGCAAGGTGAGCGCGGTATTACAGGCCCTCGTGGATTCGTTGGTCCTACAGGTCCAGTAGGTGCTACTGGTCCATCAGTAACAGGCCCAACAGGAGCGACTGGTGACACTGGTCCTACTGGTCCTGCTGGTGGTCCTATAGGTCCTACAGGTCCAACTGGCCCTACAGGTCCTCAAGGTGAGGCAGGAGCTGCTGGTCTTCGTGGTGCGACAGGTGCGACAGGTGCTACTGGTGCAGCATCCACTATTCCAGGTCCTACAGGTCCTAAGGGAGATACTGGTCCAGCTGGTCCAACTGGTGCAAACTCAACGGTGCCAGGACCAATAGGTCCAACTGGCCCTTCAGTAACTGGCCCTAAAGGTGATAAAGGTGACCCAGGTGCAAGCTTCTCTGGAGTTACATCTACAAGCACTCTTTCTGTAAACCTTGGTTCAGAAAGTTTCTTAGTAAATAAAGTAGATGCATTTACTGTTGGAACAAGAGCCAGACTAGCAAGTGCTACCTTCCCTCAAGACTATATGGAAGGTGTTATTACTGGAATTGTTGGAACATCTATCACGATGTTTGTTGACAAAATTAATGGTGATGGCAATACATACTCAAGTTGGAACTTAGTTCTTGGTGCTGGTGAGGTAGGACCTACAGGACCTACTGGTCCTCAGGGTGCATCAATTAAATTCAAAGGAACTGTTGCGCAAGATGTCAATCTTCCTGCTACAGGAAATCAAATTAATGATGCATATGTAGTTTCTGCAACAGGTGACCTTTGGGTATGGAATGGAACTACTTGGCAAAACGTGGGTCGTATTCAAGGACCTACTGGTCCTAAGGGAGATACTGGTTTACAAGGTCCTCAGGGCATTACTGGACCAACGGGAGCTCCATCGACAGTACCTGGGCCACAAGGTCCACAAGGCCCAACAGGTCCTCAGGGTATTCAAGGAATCACTGGTCCAACTGGTCCTGCCTTCTTTAACTTGACTGGTCCTCAATATCTGTCATCAGTTACGTTGACAGCTAATGACGCTGCTTCTTTGGTTAAGTTAAACAGTTCAAGCCCAACTGTAGTAACTATTCCAGCTGATGGAACTAATGGCTACACCTTTGATACAGGAACACAACTTGTTCTTGTTCAATTAGGAAGCGCTGTATTTACAGTAACTGGAGCTGCTGGAGTTAGCGTTCTAAGTGAAGGAAATCGCTACACAAGTAAGCAGAGATATGCGGTTGCATCGCTAATCAAGCTTGGAGCAAATTCATGGCTCCTAAGCGGAAATTTGCAGGCTTAATATGCTTATTGCTACCCATGCTATGCACGCTACCCTTCCCGTAGCTTTTTTGCCTACCATTTGGACTTTAGTTCCTAATAGCTCTTTTGGTACAACAAATATAAATGCAATTGCTAGCAATGGGATGGGACAGTTTGTTGCAGTAGGTAGCTCTGGAAAAGTTGCTACATCAAATGATGTATCTACTTTGTGGACACAGCAGTCTTCAGGTTTTGCTGGAAGTAATATTTATGCAATTGCATATGGAGACGACCAATACATTATTGGCGGTAGCTCAGGAAAAATGGCTACATCACCTGACGGCATAAATTGGACTCTTCGTTCATCTTCATTTGGTGCGAGCGCCATTCTAGGAATTACATATGCGCCATCTGCAGGATTATGGGTGGCAGTAGGTGGTTCTGGAAAGCTTGCTACATCTATTGACGGAATTGAATGGACTCAGAGGCTTTCATCATTCAGCACTACTTTTATCAATGGTGTTTATGCTGACGCTAATCTAATTATTGCTGTTGGTTACGACGGAAAATTAGCTACATCAGCTAACGGAATTAGTTGGACTCAGAGGGGTTCTTCTTTTATTACAAGCACTATTTTTTCAGTTGTTGGTAATCCATCTCGAAATAGATATATTGCTGTTGGAGACTCTGGAAAAATAGCCACTTCAAACAATGGAACTACTTGGATTCAAACGTTTCCAGCTAGCACTTTTGGCTCATCTCAAATTAGAGCTTTAGCGTCTAATCCAGAAAATTATTATCTTGCTGGAGGAACTGCTGGAAAAGTAGCTACTTCAACTGATTCCATAGCGTGGGTGCAAAGAAATTCTGGCTTAGGCACATCAAACATAAACGGTGCATATTTTGACGAATCACTAGCTATTGTCGTAGGAAACAGCGGCAAGATTGCGTACTCAGGAGGCTAAAAATGTTTTCTTATATGATAGTAAATGACAATCCTCGAGGACCGCTTGTCCAGATTCTTTATGGGAACAACGTTATTGATGAAAGCGGCCCATGGGAGTCTATTGAATCTGCTACCACATGGGCTCAAGCTTATGTAAACATGAAAAATGCTAACCAGTCAGAACCACAAGTTGGCTAAGAATTATCAAAGTAGAATAGACATTTGACCAGAGAGGAGATGAGCTAAGTGGCAGCAATTGATTTTCCAACCCCCGTTGTAGTTGGTGAAGAGTTCACCGCAGGCGGTCAAACTTGGATTTGGACTGGCACTGTTTGGGAAGCTAAGCGTGTAACTCCAACTGGTCCTACTGGCCCACAAGGTATTCAAGGTCCAACTGGTCCTATTGGAGCTACTGGAGCTACGGGTCCAACAGGTATTCAAGGTCCAACTGGTCCAGTTTCTGATGTTGCAGGTCCTCAGGGTCCTGTAGGTCCGACTGGTCCTCAGGGTCCAACAGGTCCTCAAGGTCTTCAGGGCGAACGCGGTGAGCGTGGTTTTACTGGACCTACAGGTGCTGATTCAAACGTAACTGGTCCTCAGGGTCCAACAGGTCCTCGTGGTGTAACAGGACCTACTGGTCCTACTGGTGCTCAGTCGGAAGTTCCAGGCCCTACTGGTCCTACTGGCCCTGTTGGTAAGTTTACTGCTGGACCTAGCCAGCCAGACTTATTAACTGCTGTTAATGGAGATGCTTGGTTTGATACAAACACTGCGATTACTTATGTTTTCTATAACGGCGTGTTTATTCAAACTCAGGGAGGCTCTACTGGTCCTCAAGGACCAACTGGTCCACAAGGCTCATTTGCAGCTACTTATAGCTGGTGGTTAGGCACATAAAATGCAAAACACAAGCACTTTTTTCAAATCAAAGTTTTCTAGCGGTGGTATTCTACTAACAGATCTCGTGTGTGGTAAGAGAGGTAATAACTAATGCCCGGCTTTTTAGGTGGCGGTTCAAGCTCAAGCGGTGCTGGTGGGGAGATTACATTCCCTAAAGAATTTATCGACCCAGTAACTAAATTCCGCGTATCTGAGCCACAGAACCTTATTGACACCGACTTTGAGTATGGTCTTCAGCCTACCAAGTGGGAAACAGTCGAACTTATTAATAACACCCCTTCGTTTTTCTCGAAGTCGGGTGATACAACCATTCCTAATATCACAGCGATTACCACAAATGACGGAACTCGTGAAATTACCGTTACCACAGGCCTCCCACACGGGCTTGCGGTCGGTATTCCTATTAACGTAACTGGTACAAAATCAATCACAGCTGATGGTGCCTACATCATCAACTCTATCCCGAATGCGACCACTTTTACTTACCTATGCCGTGATATTCAGCTAGGTAACAACTCTATCGAGGACCTCTACTCTTCTGTTATCACAGGTGAGTTTTTCCAAGGTTCTCAGCTTCGTCTTTCAGACCAAGCAGGTATCACCACTGACGGTGAGTCGATTTCAACTTTAACTGTAAAGACTGGTTCAACACACGGATTCTTGGTAGACACTCCGTTCTATTTCTTGAACCTAAACTCAACTATTTCTCAGGAATTCCCTGCGAACAACAACGAAGCTAAGTCTTTTGACGCTTCTAACTCTGCAACTGCGCAGACATTTGATGGTTCTAACACCCTTTCTCAGATTAACATCGACTGGTCAAACTCAGCGACTGTTGCAGGTGTAACTAGCTCTGTAAACATGAGCGCAGCAAACCTTGCTAATAACACAATTACAGTTGCTCATGGAACAGAAAATTTTGCAAACAGACCAATTGGAACTCCACTTTATTACGATGTAGTTTCTGGTGGAGGTTATTTTGCTGACAATCCTCGTGGAGTAGTTTTCTTAAAAACAAACACCCAACTAGGTACTTCAAGTTCTACTTTCCAAGTTTCAGCTGTTCCAGACGGTGATGCAATCTCTATCCCGACCACAATGACTGGAACATTCCAGTTAGCTAATCAGGCTCGTACATTTGCTGGAAATAACCAAAACGCTCTAACTGAAGTTACAGTTCAAATTGTTAAAGATACTCCAAAAACATTTGATGGATCAAACTCTTCTATTGAAGTTGGACAAGTAACTTCTTACAGTGGTTCTCTAGTTAACGTAAGTTCTGCTCAAGCTGTACCTCTTAACTGGTACTTCGGCACTATGGTGTTCTACAACACTACAGGTACAGCAGCTAATGGTCTTACCAACAACACAACATATTTTATTGACTCATTCTTTAGCACAGGGTCGCTTACTTACGCATTTACACTAAAGCCAACACCAACAGGCGCAACAATTACATCTATCTCTGGTGGAACTGGTACTCAGACATTCAAGCAAATTGGTGTATCTCCAGACAGAAATATTTTCCACCTAAAAGACCACGGGTTTTCCCGTTTTGATATGGTCCGCTACACCCCTCCTTCAGAAGAAGGAAGATTCTCTGTAGTAGATGCTTCTCAAGTTAAAAACTTCTATTTTGTTGCTCAGGTATTAGACCAACACAACTTCACACTTAATCAAACCGTAGGTGAGCTATCTCCTCAAACGATTACTCGTACTGGATTCTCTCGCTACGCAATCACACCAACTACTGTTACAGCAATTGGTATGACTGCTCCTATTACATATGCAGTCACTAGCGGAACTCTTCCTGCAGGTTTGACCCTCAACACTTCAACTGGTGTTGTTTCTGGAACTCCTACAGAAAATATTGCTGTTCCAGGTCGTACAGTGATTATCACTGGTACAGACGTAGATGGCATTTCTGCGTTCCAAACTCACACATATCAGTTTGACCAACCACCTGCTTTGTACTCATTCTCAAGCGTTACCTTTACACCAGGTGGTGCTGGTGGTGCTGGTGGACCTAACCTTTCTCAAGCCCGTTCTGGTGCTGGTAACCCTTCTTGGGGTAACACATACATCAACATGCCAGGTAACACAGGAACAATTGTTTGGACTGTGCCTGAAGCAGCAACCTACCGAGTTGAAGCATATGGAGCTGCTGGTGGATGGGCATCCAACTGGGGTAACCGTGGTGGTTATGGCGCTCGTATGCAGGGTGACTTTAGCTGGCAGCTTGGTGATGAAATCAAGATTGTAGTAGGTCAAGCTGGTGGTGGTATGGGTGACAACGGCGGTGGCGGTGGCGGAAGCTATGTTGCTCGTCGTTCAGACAACCTTCCATATCTAGTTGCTGGTGGTGGCGGTGGTGCATCTCCAGGTTGGTACGGATATGCAGATGCGACCACAGGATGGAGCTCTCGCGGTTCTCAGAACTGGGGAGGTTCTTCAGGTGGTAACGGTGGTAACGGAGACTCCTTCGGTGGAGGCGGTGGCTTCTATGGAAACGGTGGAGGCTGGGCAGGTCCTGGTACTTCATTCGTAAATGGTGCTTATGGCGGTAACTACTCAACTCACGGTGGATTTGGTGGCGGTGGAGCCCCTCGTGGTTGGGCTGGAGGCGCTGGTGGTGGCGGTGGCTTTAATGGCGGTCCAGGTGCATATTGGTCAGCCAACGGTGCAGGCGCAGGTTCATACAATGTCGGCACAAACCAGAGCAGCTCAGAAGTTGCTAGCTCTGGTAACGGTCAAGTAACTATCACGAAACTGTAAGAGGAGAGTATAAATGCCTATTGATGTCACAGCTGCAGGTGCGGCAGGTACTCACACACTTGCAAGAGTGAATGTTAATACAGATGAAGATTTCATCTATTTTAAGAACACTGCTCCTGATGTAATCCCAGCTGCGCTAGCTCCTGGGGTTGCATTTCTGTACACATCTGGTGTTGGTTCTGTTACAGGTTTTACTGAAAACGGTCTTGTCTATGTCACAACAACAGAACCTAAAAAGTTAAAATTTAGTACTACTTTTAATGGCGCTGCGATTAATTTTACAGACAGTACTGCTGGCTCTATTAAATTTAATACTCCTGTTGTTTATGCTAATAAACTAAACTTGGATGCTTCTACCCCAACAAATCAAGCAGTTAAATATTTAACTAACGGTGAACCACTTACTGGTCTTGTAAATGGCAACACTTACTTCTTAAAGAACGTATCTATTTCTGAGTTTGCTGGTTCACAGTCTTTGTACCCATTTAGCTCACACACTTTCACTACTTGCGGTCTAACTGGTCGAGTAGGTCCAACTCAGCAACAGATGAGAGCTGCATATAGCACTTCTTGGGACGAAACATACATTTCTCAGGGTGCTTTCCAAGGCTACCAAGACTGGACTGTTCCAGTTTCTGGTATCTACAGATTCAATGTCCGCGGTGCTGCTGGTTATGATGGCACTGGTTCTGGAAATCCAGGTAGAGGCGCAGTAGTTGAAGGAGAAATTGCTCTAACTAAAGGTGAAGTAATCACCATTGTTGTCGGTCAAAGAGGAGCTGCTCCTGCTTCTGGAACCGTCTGGGGCGGTGGCGGTGGAGGTACTTTTGTAGTACGTAAAACTGGTAACCAGCCTTTGTTTGTTGCTGGTGGTGGTTCAGGTGAATCAAATACTGGTGCTGGACGTGACGGTGTTCTAACTCAGTTGGGTGGAACTTCTACTAACGGTCAAGCTGCTGGTGGTACTTCTGGTTTCGGTGGTCGTGCTACATCTCCAAACGGTTACTCAGCTGCTGGTGGAGGTTTCTTCTCTCGTGGTCAGAATGGATTTACTTTTGGTGGAGTTCCTGCAACTCTAGGTGGTGGTTCATTCCTAGACGGTTTGTCAATGGGAACTAACACTCTAATTGGTGGTTATGGTGGTTTTGGTGGTGGTGGTCAAGCCGACGGCAACCGCGTAGGTCAGTCTGGTGGTGGCGGTGGCTACTCTGGTGGTGGTGGTGCTCGCTCTACTACAGCTAACCAGTCTGGTGGTGGTGGTGGTTCCTTCATCACAAGCACTGCTACAAATGTGAAAACTTCTACAGGATTCTTTGATGGAGCTAACTCATTTAATGGGTCTTTGATTCAAAACCTAGCTACATACAATTCTGGTGAAGGTGATGTAACAGTTACCCTAGTTTCCAGCTTTACCACTGGTAACACTGTTCACCCAACTGCTCAAGATGCTGAAAATGGTACGAATGCAATTGCAGTAACTGCTGCAGGTTCTTCTTACCACTCTTTTGTACCAATTAACTTTGATATCCAAAATGACCAAATCCACAGTGCTGCTCCGCACACACTAACAAATGGAGAAGCAGTACAGGTATCATTTAATGGAACTCCTCCAATTGGAATCCAAAACAATGGTATTTACTACATTAATACTGTCAATGCTTTTACTTATCGTTTAAGCACGACTCCTGCACCTTCATTTACGAATATCAACTTAATCTCTCCATCTTCTCGTGAAGTTGCTACTACAGCCAAGCTCAGTCGTGTTGTTGTTAACACTGCTACTGATACTTTGACTATTAATAACCACGGATTCCTTGTAGACCAGCCGTTGAAGTATCAAGTAGGCGACGGAACAGCAATTGCACCTCTTATCGACCAAGCTACTTACTATGTTGCTGAGGTGCTAAACGCTAACCAAATTCGTTTGAAGTCGTCTCTCAACTCTCCAACGTATATCAACTTCACCGCCGCTGGAACTGGAACTGGTCACAGCTTCATCTTCTTGACTGTTAACGCTCTTGAAGACACGCTATACATTCCTAACCACGGTCTTGTGTCTGGTCAAGCAATTCGCTACTCAAAGGGTGGTTCTGGAAACGTTGTTATTCCAGGTTTGACTGATAACAATACTTACTACATTGTTAAGGTTGACAACAGCATTGTCCGTCTTGCTACTAATAAAGCATTAACTGTTATTGCAAACATTACAAACCAAGACCCATGGCCTGCTACAGGTACACACTCTCTATTTATTACTTCATTGGATTATGACAGCAACACAATCACTCTTCCAAGCCATGGATTCCTACAGGGAGAGCTTGTAGAGTACGACACTAAAGGTCAAACAGCTGTTAATGGTTTAACAACTGCTACACCTTACTATGTCATTTTCGTTGATGGTGACAACATTAAGCTTGCTACTACCCCTGAAAATGCTGATGCTGGCACTGCGATTGATATTACTGCCACACCTGTCGGTGTTGGACGTCATACACTACGTTCACTCAGCAAGACTCCAGACGGTATTTACACAATTACCTCTACACCAGCACCTGACACATTCACTGTCGAGGCTGCTGGAAACGTACCTATTATCACTAAGATATTTAACCCAAGAGCTTCTGTAGACCTTGAATTGAATACCTTCTTTATTCCTTCTCATGGTTTTACTACAGGAACTGAAGTTACATATGTTCAAGGTGACGATGCTACAGATATCGGTGGGCTAGTTAACAACACCGCTTACTATGTAGTGGCAATTAACCGTGACTATCTACGTCTATCAACATCTGCAGAAAATGCTGCAGCTGGTATTACCATAAACATTACCGATTGGGGTACTGGAGTTGGTCACAAACTAATTACTGACCAAATTAACGGTAACGTTACTGGTTCTGGTACCGTATCAGTTACTTCTGGTTCAGTTCTGGTAAATGGTTCAGGTACTGCGTTCTCCAAGATTCTAAAGGTAGGAGACCGTTTCCGTCTCTTCCCACCTAACACTATTAAGCAGCACGGAACCCTTGTTTTTGCAGCTGGAGATATAAACACAACCTCTAACTTGATTACAAAGGCTCACACTTTCACCACTGGAACACAGGTAGTGTTCTCTGCAGGTGGAGGTTCTGCACCAGCACCTCTAGTTGAGGGAGCAACATACTTTGTTAGAGCTGTAACTGCAGGAGCAACTTTAACTCTTCACCCAACACTAACTGATGCTAACAACAATACAAATATTGTTGACATCACTACTACAGGGACTGGAACTAACTTCCAACTTGCTAACGTACTCAAGACGTTTGCTGATGTGGATGTAAACATAACAAACAACCGCATTGTGGATACACACAATTTTGAAACTGGTGACCTTGTTAAGTTTGCTACAAATGGTGGAGTGGCTCCAACACCTTTGGTTGATGGTTACTACTACTACGTAAGAAGTGTTTCAGGTACAGAAATTACACTTCACACCACACTTAACGATGCTCAAAACAATCTTCAGGCTATCGACTTCAGCACCCAAGGTACTGGAACAGGATTTACTCTAACTAAGACAACTCCTGTTGGTCCGATTATCCGTAAGATTACTGCTATCGGTGGTGACACTCAGATTACGGTAGACCGCCCATATGCAAACGCATACACCGCTGTGTCATACTCATATCCAACCTTCGTCTATGTACGTCCTCAGGGCTACTCACTACACCGTCCATTCGACGGTGGCGTTGAAATGTCTGTAGGTGCTAAGACATCGCTTGGTCAGATTGTTCGTCAGACTCGTAAGTACTTCCGTTACCAGTCAGGTAAGGGTATTCAGTCTTCTTGCGGTGTTAACTTCCAGCCTTCAATTGACCTTGAGAGCATGAAGCAGTTCTCTGCAATCACAGTTGAATGTAAGACTCGTCGTCCACATGGTTTGGTTTCAGGTCTGTTTATTGTTGTAAACGGAGCAGAGGATTCTTATGGAAATCCAAGCACTGTCTACAATGGTGAATTCCAAGTTACTGTTGTCGACTTAACAACATTCCGATTCACAGCGTTAGAGCCAATTATTGAGAGCCGTGCTTACGGATTCCCTCAGTTCTATGTACGTGAGTGGTCAAATGGAGCTGTTCGTGAAGGTATGTTTGACTTCCAGAACGGTGCATTCTTTGAGTTTGACGGAGAAAATATCTACTGCGTCCGTCGTTCTTCTACTCAGCAGCTTGCAGGAACAGCTTCTGCTTTGCAAGGTTCAGAGCTTATTTTTGGAAATAACACTGCCTTCCAAGCACAGCTTGAAGTAGGAGATTACATTGTTATGCGTGGTCAAAGCTATCGTGTAGCAGAAATTGAGTCTGATACTCGTATGGCTGTCCGTCCAGAGTATAAAGGTTCTTCTGGAACAGAGAAGGAATTTAATCCTCAAACTCAAGTAAATACAACCACTGATACATTTAGCATCATTGGACATGGTTTCTCAAATCGACTACCAGTTGTTTACAACTCAATTGACGGTGAACCAATTGGTGGAATGATTAACGGTCGTACTTACTATGTAGACTTAATCAACAACAACAGCTTTAAGCTTGTTGCTGATCCAGATGCAACAGTTAACGTAGACCTATCAAGTACTGGAACAACCACAGTTCACTCATTCGTACCTGCTAAGTCAGGTATCGTTATGACAAAGACTGTAGACACACGAGTTCCTCAGTCTCAATGGAACATCGACGTTTGTGATGGTTCTGGTCCTACTGGCTACAACCTAAACATCTCTCGTATCCAGATGGCTTACATTGACTACTCTTGGTACGGTGCAGGTAAGATTCGTTTCGGTTTCAAGACTGTAGATGGTCAGGTTCAGTATGTACACGAGTTTGTTCACAACAACAACTTGTTCGAGTCATACTTCCGCTCTGGTAACTTGCCAGGTCGCTATGAAGTTGTGACCTACGAAAACCCAACTTACATCCCATACCTATTCCACTGGGGTACTTCGGTCATCATGGATGGTCGATTCGATGATGACAATGCTTACTTGTTCACTGGTTCAAGCCAGACTCTTGACGTTAGAGGAACAACTGCTAAGTCATTCGCATCATCTGGTATCAACTTGAACACTGATTTGTTCACTGTACAGAGCCACGGTTTTGCAACTGGTGACTTGCTACAGTTCCAGTCAATTGCTACCAACGGTTTCCCAGGTCAAAACTCTCTAAACCCAGCAACTCAGATTGTTGGCTCTAACACAAGAGCTAACTTGACAAACGATGCGTTGTACGGAGTTTTGGTTAACTCGCCTAACTTGATCCACTTGACTCCACCTAACGTAACAATTAGCCGTGGAACTTCATATGCAATCAATCCTCAGACAATCACCAGTGCCCACTCTGGCACCACCGTGACTATCGTAACCTCACAGCCACACGGATTGTCTACAGGTATGTATGTTGGTGTATACGGCTCAACCCGTGTGCCAAACGGTCCTTTCTATGTAACAGTTACTAACGCAACTACATTTACATACCAAGCCACCAACGTTTCAACCCCTGTGACTGCACAAAATGACCCAGCAATTATTATCTCTGAGGTCATTAACTTCACCAGCCAAGGTAACACTCAGTACACCTACTTCTTGTATCCAAATGGCTCATTGAACAACACCTCTGGTCCTAACTACCAGCCACTGTTGTCAATTCGCCTCTCTCCTTCAGTATCTGAAGGTTTGACAGGTAAGTTGGGTGACCGAGATGTTCTCAACCGAATGCAGCTACGTTTGCAGGAAATTGGTGTGTCTACGACACAGCTGGTTGACGTTAAGGTTCTCCTCAATCCACGTCTAAATAACCTAAACTTTGTTGGTGTGGATTCACCTTCCTTGACTCAGATTGTTGAGCACACAGCTCAGGACACAGTATCTGGTGGAGTTCAGGTTTACAACTTCCGTGCTGCTGGTGGTGCTGCTGGTGCAGAAGACACCACCGTGGTAGATGTTTCAACCCTGTTTGAGTTGTCAAACTCAATCCTTGGAGGTGACTCTATCTTCCCAGACGGTCCAGACATCTTGACAATTGCAGTGTCTAGGTTGACTGGTAACGCTACACTAACTTCAGCGAAGATGTCATGGGCAGAAGCTCAGGCGTAGGAGAGACACATGCCAATTCAGCGACTTGGGATTCAAAACCCTCCAGCTAATACTGACACTGTACTTGCAACATTTTCTGAGGCACATCTTGTCTCAGTTATTGTTGCTAGCAAGGCAGTAGTAGCTGTACCAGCTTGTAAAGTGAGTATTTGGATTGCTCCAGCAAATGCAGTAATCCAACAGAACTTTGCTTACATTGCTTTCAACCTTGATATCCCTGTTGGCTCTTCGTTTGAGACCTTTAGATTTGCTGTAAATCCAGGAGACACTCTCTGGGTTCGTTCAGCAGTCGGTACTACCTCTTTTAGCTGTGTAGGTATTGCTCAAGAAGACTCCGCTCTTCCTGAGAACATAACTCAAACATTCACAAATAAAGAGATTCGTGGTCTTTACAACACTATTTATGTAGATATTGGAACAACTGCAGAACGCCGTAACTCTGCTGAAGTGGGTTATGTAAGATTTAACACCGAACTAAATAGCGGTAATGGTGCTTTAGAGCAAAAAACTGCTAACGGTTGGGAAGTTGTAGGAACTGGTGTTACATCTGGTCCTACTGGTCCTACAGGACCTGCTGGTGCTACTGGCGCTACAGGCCCTGCAGGTGGACCTACTGGACCTACAGGTGCTTTAGGACCTACGGGTCCAACAGGGCCAATTGGTTTAGGTGGTAATGAAGGTCCTACAGGTCCAACAGGTCCTGTCGGTCCTGCGGGCCCTCAAGCCACATCAATTAATATTTTAGGTTCAGTTGCTACTGTTGGCGCTCTACCTCCAACAGCTGCAGAAGTTGCAGATGCTTATGTAGTTTTAAGTACAGGCGATGTTTATGCGTGGACTGGAACTGAATGGCAAAATCTAGGACCACTTATTGGTCCAACTGGACCTACTGGTGCCACTGGTGCTGCTAGCACTGTCCCAGGACCCACTGGTCCTACTGGTGCGCAAGGTAGCGTTGGTGCTCAAGGTCCAACAGGTCCTCAAGGTGCTGACTCTGTAGTCCCAGGACCTACTGGTCCAACTGGTGCGACTGGTCCTGTAAGTACTGTTCCTGGTCCTACTGGACCTACAGGTGCCACTGGTCCAATTGGTTTGCAAGGACCAGCTGGAACAAACATAACTGTAAAAGGTTCTGTTGCTGATGTTGCTTCACTTCCTTCTTCTGGAAATACAACTGGCGACGCGTATATAACTCTTGACACTGGAAATACTTATTTTTGGACTGGCTCTGCTTGGGTAAATATTGGACTAATTGCTGGACCTGTCGGTCCGACTGGTGCAACTGGTGAGGTTGGCCCAACGGGTGCTACGGGTCCTACTGGTCCTGCTGGCGGTCCTACTGGCCCTACTGGTCCTGCAGGTCCTATTGGTCCAGCGGGAACTTCCAATGTTGCTGTAGTAGAAACTACAGACTCAACAACTTTTGTTGGTTTATATGAAAACTTGACTGGTACACAAGGTGGTGTAACAAATCAGGGTATTAAATATGATGCCTCTACACAAAAGTTTATTGTTACTCAAATTGAGACAGCTCAAATTTTGCCACCAGCTAGTGGTACTGGAACTTTCACAATTAGTTCGCCAACAACTTTAACTTTGTCTGCTCAAAGTGAAGTTATTACGGATGCCCCATTCCAGCTACTTAGTGCAACTCTTTCAGAGTTAAGCACTCTAGTTGCAACTGCTGGTTCAATTATTTATGTAAGTGATGCTCCTTTAGGTTCTCAGCTTTACTACTATGACGGACTTCAATGGGTTGAAATTGAGGGAACTGGTCAAGGACCAACGGGACCTACTGGTGCAACTGGACCATCTGGTGGACCTACTGGACCTACTGGCCCAACAGGAGCGACTGGACCAACTGGACCATCAGTAACAGGTGCTACAGGAGCACAAGGTATTACAGGACCTACAGGTTCTACTGGTCCGACTGGAGCTACAGGTGCGACAGGTCCTGCAGGTACAACTAACTTTGGATCACTCAATGACATCACCTCTGCTTCACTAACAGTTGATGAAATCTATGAACCAGCAATAGCTAAGCTGACAGTTGTAAACAATGGAACAACTGCTTACAGGTTTACAAGTCATTATGGAACTACTAACAATCCAGTAATTTATGCAATTTCTGGAACGACAATTGCATTTAATTTGACTAACGCTGGACATCCTTTTGCTATTCAAACAGCAGATGGAAATAACTACAGCGAAGGTCTAGTTCATATTGACACTAATGGTGTAATTTCTCTTGATTCAAACGCTCAAGGTAAAACTTCTGGCACTTTATATTGGAGAATCCGTCAAGGAATTTCTGGAGGATATAGATATCAGTGTCTAGTCCACCCAGGAATGGGCGGAACTATTGCTATTCGAGAAATCTCTTCAATTTAATAGGGACTGGTAGATGAGTGATTATAAAGAGTACACAGTCACCACAGAGAGTATGGAAATCACCGACTCTGTGTGGGATGATTTGGTGTCTCCAAATAGCATTCTAGACACCATTCCAGACAGAGCTGTAGAAGTTGCAAATGAGAGACCTACCAACCCCTGCAACACTTCTTATTGGTTAACTGATGAAGAGGCAGCGGCTCTAAAAGAAGACCCTCGAGTTATTGATGTTCAAGACCTCAATGTATTTAAGCCAGTAAAGCTTGCCTTTCAAGAGGGGAACTTTGATAAGTTAAGTACTCAGACAGGTGCTAAATCCAACTGGGGATTGTTGAGACATTCAAAAATAACTAACATCTATGGAAATCAGCTAGGTGACCCAGGTGGAACATATGATTATGTTCTAGATGGTACTGGTGTGGATGTTGTAATTATTGACAGCGGTATTCAGTCAAATCATCCAGAATTTACAGAAGTAAATAATTCTTCAGCCAGTAGATTTAATCCTATAGATTGGTTTGCTCTTAGTGGCGTTCCAGGTTCTATGCCCTCTGGGTTCTATCAAGATTATGATGGTCACGGTACTCACGTGGCAGCGACTGTTGCAGGTAAAACTTTTGGTTGGGCAAAAAATGCTCAAATATTTTCTATAAAATTAGAAGGACTTCGAGCACCTAGTGACCCAGGACAAGGTTTAGATACAGCCACTGCTTTTGATGTTTTAATTGGCTGGCACAACAACAAAACAAATGGAAGACCTACTGTTGTTGTTAACAGCTGGGGATACGGTGTATTTCATAGAGCTGATTTAGAATCTTTTTCTTTTGGACTAGATGAGTCAGCAACTTTATTTGGAATAAGCGGTGGAGTTTATAGAGGTGTTCCGTGGAGTGGTTCCACGTTAGACCCTGCTAAAGGTCACACAGGGAGACTTGTTGCACCAGATACTTATTTCTATCCTTATCGAGTTTCTGCAGTAGATGCTGATATTGCTACAGGAGCAAATGCTGGAATTCTTTTTTGCAATGCTGCAGGAAACGAGTCAGTCAAAATTGATGTACAAGGCGGAGTAGATTACAACAACTACATAATCACAGATTTTGGGTTCTACTACTACCACAGGGGTGGGACACCAGGTAGAAATCTGACTGTATCGGATAAAGTTTTTACTGTAGGAGCTTTGGACCACGCAACTCAAGGTGTTCTAGATAGAAAAGCTAGTTTTAGTAATTCTGGTCCAGGTGTGAATATGTACGCAGCTGGTTCTAGGATTATTAGTGCAATGAGCCAAGTTAACGACGATAACAGTAATTTTTCGTATTTTTTAAATAGCTCATTTAAGCAGCAGCTTCTGTCTGGAACCTCTATGGCTGCTCCCCAAGTAGCTGGGGTTGCTGCCTTGGTTTTTCAAATGCACCCCGACTGGGACCCTAGAAGAGTTGTGGCTTTTATAAAGAATAAGTCGTTGGACCAAGTCTATAAAACTAACTTAGATGATGATTATACAAACACCGCCAGTATCCATGGAGGGGATAATAATCTATTATATGTCCCTATGGCCTCGCAGCGTGTCTTTTCATTCTTTAAGGCTACAGTTTAGGATATGAAGGTATAATTATGATGAAAAGTGTAGACGGAGTAAGGAGAGACATATGGCAGTAAAACGTTTAGGTGTAGCCACCCCAAACTCCAATATTGCTACCCTTTTAGCCACCAATGACACCACTGGTGTTGCTTCGGTTATTGTATCTAACAGAGCAAACATAGCCAGCCTCGTGACTATCTATGTAGAGCCGTCAGATGCTTTGGGTGTAGAAGGAAGCCGCAGCTACATCGTCGATAACTTGTCTGTAGATGTTGGACAGTCATTCGAGACTTTTAGATTTGCTTTAAATGTTGGAGACCAAATATGGGTTAAATCTTCAACTTCTCTTGCTAACTTCTCTTGTACTCTTTTGTACGACCAAGCAGGAAAATCAAACGTAGTTTACTCAGCAACCCAACCAGGATTTCCTGCAATCGGTGATATTTGGATTGACTCTGAAACTGAAGAGGTTAATGTCTACGTAGGAGATGGTTTTAACACCATTGCTACCGTAGCACCTACTGGTCCTACAGGACCTGCAGGTCCATTAGGTCCAACGGGACCTTCAGGACCTACTGGTCCTCAGGGTTCTAGTGTTCGTATTCTTGGAACATACGCAACTCTAAATCTTCTTCAAGCTGATAACCCAATTGGTGCAATTGGTGATGCTTATGTTGTTGCACAAGAATTTGTCTACGCATGGTCTGACCTTAACCAAGAATGGGCACTTGTAGGTCCTATTGGTGTAACAGGACCTACTGGTGCTACAGGTCCTCAGGGTCCACAAGGTACTGGTGGTGCAGACGGTGTTACAGGTCCTACTGGACCTGCAGGTGAGCCAGGTGGTCCAACTGGAGCAGCTGGCCCTACAGGACCTAGTGGACCTACGGGACCTACTGGTCCTACTGGTCCAGAAGGCCCAACTGGTCCTACTGGCAGCATTGGACAAACAGGAATTGAAATTGGTGCAACTCCACCAGCAAACGTTAATTTGCTATGGGTAGATACAACTGTAGATGCTGCAATTCTGCCCCACTCAGAGACTCACACAGTTGGAGGAAGTGACCAACTCACTCTCTCCTCATCTCAAATATCTGGACTAGATATAAAACTATCTGATTTAGATATTTTAACTAGCGGTGAGTCAAGTATCGATAGGAAAGCACCTCTTACAGGTATTTCTTATGGTTCTTCAGGCAACATTCTTTTGACATATAGAAGAGCCACAAAAACCGAAACTGTGACAAAACTTCAAGCAGCTTGTGGTACAGCTGCTGGAGCTACTCCAACATTAATTAAGTTTGGTGTTTACTCTGTAAATGAGATTACTGGAGAGCTAACAAGAGTTGCAATTACATCAAATGATACTTCTGTTTTTGCAACGTCTAACACAGGATATGAGCTTACTTTAACAACACCATGGCAGAAGCAAGCAGGCGTGATGTATGCCTATGCTCTTTTGATTGTCAGTGCTCAAACTCTACCAACAATAGTTGGATTTGCGCACGCTTCGTCTGCAGCAGTGAACGCCATACTAGCTCTGCCACCAAGAGTAACTGGAACTGTTCCAGGTCAAACAGACCTACCAAGTACTGTAGCTGGTGGATCAGTTAGCGTCTCCAACCGTGCTATTTGGATGCACGCTCTTCCATAGGAATAGGTGAAAAATGCCAATTATAAAGAAATATAACATAGACACCACGGTTTGGGAACCTGTCGCAGTTGGTGCTACTGGTCCTACTGGTCCTATTGGAGTTTTAGGTGCAACAGGACCCACAGGACCTGCTGGCCCTACTGGTCCACAAGGTGACTGGTCTACTGCTCAAGCAGTAGTAACAAAAAGCGCATCATTCACTCTTGAATTGTCTGACGCAGGAAAAATTTTAAAGTGCAATAGCGGAGCTGCAATTGCTGCAACTATACCTACAGCAGCAGTAGCTGCTTTTGCTATTGGACAAAAAATAGATTTTCTACAATATGGAGCTGGTCAACTGACAGTTGGCGGAGCTACTGGAGTTACAGTTCGATCTACGCCAACCAATAGACTTCGTACTCAGTACTCTGTCGCTTCTGCGATAAAGATTGACGAGAACGAGTGGATTTTGGTTGGAGATTTGGCACTGAGCTAAAATGCCAGTAAATGTTGGATGTATAGGTGCAGCTGGTTCTCTAAAAGATAATACAAAACCTAGAGAACTTGGTTACAGAGTTAATTACATTAATAATCCTACCTTTGAAGTTAACGTAGCAGACTGGTCCCCATTTGCTGGAACTACTTTAGAGAAGAGTGATTCTGTTTCTTACATTGGCGGGTCATCTTTAAAAGTAACTAATACTTCTGGTGGCGGTGTCCAAAACACAACAAGAATTCCGTTTATTTCAGTTGATGATGTTTGGCATATAAGTGTCTATATAAAGCTAGAACCTAATAGCTCTACAGCTACTTACTACTTACGGCACTTACAGTATGCAACAGAAACATCAGGCGCTGCTATCGCAAGCGGAAATATAGGAGTTGTCAGTGTATCCCCAGAAGACGGCTGGGTAAGGTTAAGTGGCTCCTTTACAAAAACTTCTGGTGCAAACTTTTTTGTAATGAGAGTTGCAACTACTTCATCTTCAAATACAGATATTTTTTATGTAGATAATGCCTTAGCAGAATACACCCCAGATTTAGCCGATTATTTTGATGGTTCATATAACGGATTTTGGGCTGGAGCAGCTCACAACAGTAAGAGTGGTTCAGATAGAAACGTAAGCAGGTCTTCTATTCTTGCTGACTCTACCGCATCTGTGTCCTCTGTAGCTGTGGACAGGAACTTAAACACAATAGTTGGATATACAGATGTTTTATCTTTAGGTGCTTACTCAAATGTAACAAAATATGACCCGCTTGGTAAAGTTCTCTGGGAAAAGAAAATTTCAAATGGTGAAACCAATGAAGTTTATATAGCAGATGTTTCTACAGACTCTCAAGATAATATAATTGTTGTTGGAAGAACAGATTTTCCTGTTTACACTGGAATTATTCTTAAGTTTGATAAAGATGGAACATTACTATGGCAAAGAAAACATACTGGAGAGTATGAAGAACTTTACACAGTTGCTATAGGACCTTCAGACAGTGTTTATGTAGGAGGTAGTACTTACTACAGCCCACCAAATTACACTTCTGACATCTATGTTATTAAATATGACTCAGCTGGAGTTCTTCAGTGGAAAAGACAAATAAGAGGTACTTCATTTGACGAAGAATGGGTGAGTGATTCCGCTGTAGATAGTGATGGCAATTACTACGGAACCTGCTACCAGCTTTCAGACATCTCTGGAGATGAGCAGATATACACATTCAAACTTTCAACTGCTGGAGCTTTGACTTGGCAAAGATACATAGGAGGACCTTCATATGAGCAAGGAGATGCAATTTCCTTGGCCCCAAATGGAGCTCTTTATGTTTTAGGAAGTGGCTACAACAATACAAATGTTGTTAGATACGACACTGATGGTGGAGTAATTTGGCAGAAAGAAATTCAAAACTGCTATCTCCAAAGAATTGCTACTGACGAGCAATCAAATATTTACATGGCTGGGGACTATCTAGTAAAAATGGAC
>JACCDX010691871.1_pt1 | contig 27647 bp, 33 predicted proteins | sample 7449681 | NCBI WGS metagenome assembly JACCDX01 (sample SAMN15323450, study PRJNA562643) | freshwater metagenome | isolation source: river surface water | place: USA:Blue River Watershed | collected 2017-08-18
TTAAAAAAAAATTAAAAAAAAAATTAAAAAAAATTAAAAAAAAAATTTAAAAAAAAATTAAAAAAAATTAAAAAAAAAATTTATAAAAAAATTAAAAAAAAATTTATAAAAAAATAATAAAAAAAAATATAAAAATTTTATAAAAAATAATAAAAAAATATAAAAATTTTATAAAAAAAATTATAAAAATTGTGGTGAATCAATAGTTAAATTTAACTATAGTCCATCCATTTGGCTGTCCAAATTCACCTTTACTAAATCGATTGCAAATGAACATTAAGTCGCCAGTCATATCATATAGTGCATGTAGATGTTTCCTATACTCATAATCAGAGTGATCATCTTTACTGATTTCATAAAGAGTTCTTTCCCATTCGCTATTCAATATTTTTTGTCGAATCAATTCACATACCTCTGTGTGATTTAACAATCCAATCTGATGATCCAGTAAGTAATCAATTGCTTGTTTGGTTGCTACATCTATAGAATTGTCTTCTCTCATTGAGTCAACAATTTTAACACAAACATAATCATCGTTCATGGAATCATACTTTTGTATGTTTGTTCCGTATGAATCAAAATATTGACGAGACATTTTAAGAATGATTGATACTGCCATTTTTGTTTTTTTTATTATAAAATACATATAAAAAATAGTTCAATTTATTATTTTTTGTAATAAGTTTTTAACGATGTAGGCGTTTCAACTGATAAATTATCAAGATTACAATTTAATTTATTATCATCTAAATAATGAATCACATATTTAGATGATAAATCAAGATTTTCAAAAGCATAACATACTAAACGACTTCTCATATATTGTTTATGTTCAATCATGATTACATTATAACCTTTTTTATGATTAGAAGTATTTTTAATTTCAACCCATTCATTTTTATAACGTTCAATCGTTCCGTCTTCATAAATACGTAATTTTGTTTTGCCAATTTCAATATCTCTGAATTCTTTCATGGGTTAATCTATTTATGAATATATAAATTAAAGTAGTTCAATTTTCTAATAAATAAGTTGTTTTGGGACGATAGATTAAAAAATCATTGGTTGGATTTGTTACTGGAAATAATTCATTACCATATATATCATTTAATAATAACCATTCAAATAAACCACCTATATATACATATACATTTTTATGACCTAAATCTAGAATTTGTTTATATTTTTTAAAAATGGATTCATCATTGTTGTTATATCCATAAATAATAATTTTTTTATTATGTTTGATTGCTTTTTTTACCATCATAATTTCATGCTCAGCAGATACTGTTTTTTGTATTAATACTTTTTGATCATTTTCTCTTAATGTATTGATGAGTATACCATCATCTTGATTAAATTGTTGAATGTCTTCAAACCCTACCTTTTTAATATGTACATTACCCATTTACTTAACATATTTTATTATTTTTATATAATTTTATACATATCTATAGATTGGATATTCTTGATTTCCATAAAGTCGATTGAATAATAACCATTCATTTAATCCATTTTCATAAAAATATAATTTATCATATCCTATATGTTTTTTATATAATTCATAAAGATGTTTATAATAAACAATGTCATCTTTATCAATACCATAAAATACAATACTTTTGTTATTTAATAGAGCTTTTTCAATTTCATAATCTTCATCTGAGAATAATGCAGTACCATAAATTACATCTCCTATATTTGTATAGATACTAATGAATAAATAATCATTCATATTATTTTTTAATTGTTTATGATTAATTTTCTTAATATTTTTATCTGAAATATTTCCCATTTATTTTTATAATTTTTTTATAAAAAAATTATAAATTATTTATAAATTGTTTTTAAATAATGTTATTATATGATCTTTTTGTAAATTATCACTCATAATATACCATTTCTTTTTAATTGGATCCCATTTTCCACCTAACTCTTTTACTTCTTCTTTTCTCTTATATGGTACATCTAAATAGATCTTACTTACTTTATGTTCTATACCTAACGCTAAATTTGCCAATCGATCTGCTTCTTCATTCCCTAATGAATGCACATCTGTTTTACCTGTATGAGAGTTAATATGTATAAATTGAACTGCCTTATTTTTGTAAGTTGTATAAGCTAATTTTACAAGTTCTTTATTTGGTATATCTACATTCCAGTTTTTTTTATCACATTTTTCTCCATAAGTTGTTACACAACGAATTGCATATTCTGAATCGGATACAATACCAATATGTTTACCATGTTTTAAATCATTTTCAATAAATTCATAAGCAACTACAATAGCAGTAAGTTCGGCTGTATTGTTTGTTTGTTTACCTTCAATTAATGAATGAACCGATGGATAATGATTTCCAAAATATATACCAATCGCAGCTTTTGCATTCTTTTTTCCATTGTTGATACAAGCACCATCAGTATAAACATAATAATCCATTATTTTATAATCGTTTATTTTTTTTTGTAGATTTATTTCTTTTTTTTATTTTTTTTTTTCTTGATACTAATTTTTTTTTACCACCACTAGTTGGAGTAGCTAATAAATCAAATATAATATTTAATAATTTATCATCCATATCAGTTTCATTAGGTTTTGGTTTAAAATTATCTAATAGATTTGATTTAAATTCATTAATCATTTTGTTTTTTTTTTCATTTAAATATTTTAATTCTTTATCTACTTCTTTTTTATGTTTATTATTAGTGGTTAGGCTTAAATTTATATCGGTCAATTTACGATCTAACTCTGATATTTGTTTAATTAGACCACTTACTTCACGTTCAACACTTTTTATATTATCTTCATGTTTTTTAGATTTTTCATTTAATGATTTTAAATCTTCATCTGTTATTTTTTTTATAGTATCAAAATTTGGTATTTCTGCTTTTTGTTTTTCTATTAACTTAACATCTTCTTCAAATCTGTTTTTAACTGTCTCAAAACGTACAGGCTTATTGCCAGTGTTTTGTTCTAAATTACGTAATAATTTTTCTCTTTTGCTGTTACTATTAATTAAATATTGTAGGTCTTTTATTTTTCTATTGTCTTTTATCTCTTTGTCAATCAATAATTTATCTTGTTCTATTTTACCCTTAGTTTCTTCAAGTTCTTTTTTTGACTGAGCAATCGATTTTTTCTTATCATCTATTTCTTTTAGTTCAGATCTTAATTTTGATGTCGTTTCTTTTATTTGTTCTAGGCTATTTTCATTTGTATCAATAGATGTTTTAATATCTTTTGCTTCTGTTAAATAAGAATTATTATTTGTTTTTAAATATTCAAAAAATTCTTGTGCTTTTTGTTGTTTATCAAGTGGAGGAGGAGTTGGAGGAGGAGTTGGAGGAGGAGATGGAGGAGGAGGTTCAGTACCATCAGTTGGTGTTACAATAGTAAGTTTTTTAGTAGTTTTTTTTTTTCCAGGTGTTGTTGAACCAGCAGGAGGTTCACTTGGTGGTTCAGACTCGTCATCAGGAGGTGCAGTAGTACCAGGTTTAGTTGAAGTGGCAGGTGGTTCAATTTTTTTAGTGGATTCAATATAGGTATTCCATGCAGCTTGCATATCATCTTTGATATCATCTAAATCTTTAATATCTATTTTAGTTAATGCATTAATAATATGAGAAATTGCTTCTAATTTAGATTTATCTTGAAATGGTAATTTATTAATATTTTTGATTTGTTCTTCTACATATTTTATTTTTTGTTTTTCATCATCATTTAATTTAATAGATGCTTTATATTTTTCTGTTTTAGAATATAATCGTATTGTTATTTTTTCTAGATCTTCTTTTAATTTATCATATGATATTGGTTTATTAATCGGTTCGTTTGATTTTTTATTCAATATTGATTCGTTATTACTTGGTTTTTTACTTGGTTTTTGAGATAATTGAATTCTTGATTTTAGTTTATCTCGAATTTCTTCCATATTTTTTATAACATCGTCTGACATATAATATAACATGATAAATTAATCAAAAACTACTTCAATCTTGACATTTTCTTTCTTAATACTTTTTACAGCAGAAATAGATAATTCCTCTCTCTTCTTTCTTGTTTTATTATTATTATTTTCTAATGATTTATTTCTGGAATTACTATTACGATTGTTCATATCCAATTCAATATCTGTGTAATTTTGTTCAATATAATTCATAATTTCATTTTCAATTACCCATTTAAAAAAATTAAGTTGTCCAATAGTCGTTTGTATATGTTGATCATTTTTATAAGGTATTGTAATTCGTTCCCATCTGCAAAATGGATCAAATCGTTTTTTGGAATATGCCTTTAATTTTAATCGATAGTCTGCATATATTTTAACGCGTTTTCCATTCGTCAAATTATAAACTGTAAATTTTTCTTTTGCATAATTTGTGACAAACCAATCTACAATACGCAATGATATACGAGATTCACCGTTTAAAATTTTTAAAATGCAATCTAAATTATGGTAATCATTTGCACTATAGAACAAACTTAGTTTTTCTAGTATTAAATCATTTTGTTTTGAATAATATTTTGACATTTTTGAATATGTTAAATTAAATGTATTTAAATTTATTTATTTTATAATATAATAAAGATGGAAGAATTTTATGATTTATGTTTGTACATTGTAGATTGTTATGTACAAACCAACTTAATTGATTATTATAAAGAATCATTTCATACATCTTTAAATGATACTATATTATTATTTTTAGAATACTATATTTTACCATATTTTAATATAGATGATGATACATTATTAGATGTAGTTGAATTTTCTACTAATTTTTATTTTGATAGTATTTTTATACAACGACATAATTCACCTTACAATCAAACACAAGAGATAACACCTATTATTGAACATATATCAAGTAAACCACAGCCAATTCAGCGTACTATCGAATGGTATATGTTTCGGCATAATGTAATTACAGCAAGTTCTGCATCTAAAGCATTTGGTACACCTGCAAATATAAACGAATTAATATGTAGTAAATGTGGTGATTTAGATATGAATCGATATAAACCATCATTCAATACAGACGGAGCAATGCATTGGGGTGTAAAATATGAGCATATATCTGTAGAATATTATGAATATATAAACCAGACTAAAATATCTGAATATGGATGTATTACACATGATACAATTGATTATTTAGCAGCGTCACCTGATGGAATTAATACATTGCCTAACCATCCTTTATATGGTCGATTGTTAGAGATAAAAAATCCATATTCACGAGAAATATCAGGTATACCAAAAGATGATTATTGGGTACAATGTCAATTACAAATGGAAGTATGTGGATTAGATTATTGTGATTTTTTAGAAACTAAATTTATAGAATATGAATCAGAAGAAGAGTTTAATGCAGATGGAACATTTTTAAAAACACAGGATGATAAATTTAAAGGAATCATCATGTATTTTGTAAATCAAGAAACATTCTTGTATGAATATTTACCATTTCAATCTACATATGAAGAATATCTGAAATGGGAAGAAAAAATGATGGAAAAACACGAAATGGATATGTGGATTAAAACTATTTATTGGAAATTAGAAAAAGTTTCATGTGTATTGATTGAACGAAATAAAGAATGGTTGAAAGTTGCATTAGAACATTTACAAGGTATATGGACTATAATAACAGAAGAAAAACACAATGGAAAATGGATAGAGAGATTACCTAAAAAAAGAATCAATTTACAAAAGGCAGATAATCAATTATAATATTTAAACAGGATCTACCGAAGTGTTATCAACTTGTTCAGATGGAACAGGATCTACAGAAGTGTTATCAACTTGTTCAGATGAAACAGGATCTACAGAAGTTGTATCAACTTGTTCAGATGGAACAGGATCTACAGAAGTGTTATCAACTTGTTCAGATGGAACAGGATCGACAGAAGTATTATCAACTTGTTCAGATGGAACAGGATCGACAGAAGTATTATCAACTTGTTCAGATGGAACGTCTATTTTAAGTACAAAAGGTGGATAATCAATCATTATATCATCACCTTGAACATTATTTTTATCTAAAGGACCAGGTATAACATCAGTATTTAATTCTGGTGATGTTATATATTTCTTATGTAAATAAGTACATTGAAATACATTAGGAACATTAATTCCTCTATTTTCTAATAAACCACAACAATTATTTCCATGAAAATGAACTAAATAATGTGTTTCATTTATTTTTTTTAATACATTAGATCTAGTAAATGGATGATGAAATTCAATTACAATTTGATCAAATTTATGAATATGATCACTTGTTAATGATTCAATCCATTGATATTCTCCTCCTTCGATATTCATTTTAATAAAAACAGATTGATTTGAATCAATTTCATTATGTAAATTTGTACTTATAGCATCATTATAAAATCTTATATTTTTTTTAACAAACGTCACTAATGGATTCATAATATCAATAGAATCAATTGTACCATCATAGGCTAAACATGGACAATTATATTTATTTACAAAATCATGTTCAAATAAAATATCTTTATCAATTCCTCCTGATAATAATATATCATATTGTATATCTGGAATATCTGCAAATACATATCCACCATCGTTCGTAGAACCAAGTCGTATTTTTTGAAAAGGAGATTTATAAACGGTTAATAAAGAATTGTCCATAATATATAGTATTATTAAAAAATAGATTCGTACAACCATGGATATGCAATTGCAACATTTGAGTTTATTTTTGTTAATGCCAATAAAATATAAGTTGCTCCTAAATATTTAAATTCTTGATTGATACCAGAAGAAATAAATTTATTTAATATGATAAAATTATATTTTTTAACATCATTGATATTATAATGAACAATTGCATCTAAATCAATATTTGAAAATGGATTACCACGAGGAGGACAAATGTTTTTTTTAAGTGTTTCTGGTAACATTAATTTATAATTCCAGATGTTATAGAGTTCTCTTAGTAATTTAATAATTTGATTTCTATTTAAAGATAATATCCAATCTGGATTTGTATAATATCCATATGAATCAATGGTTGATAACAATTGTATCATTTTAGATTGATATGTCAATATAGAATAATCATTGATGATTTCGATATTTAAATTTAAACAATTTGAAATAATGATTAATTTATGAATAGATTCAATTGTACTGTTTTCAAACTCATTTCGTGTATAAGGGTTAATATTTGATTTTTTTATCCATTCATACATGGATTTAATATCAGATCCATAGATAACATTATTTTCTTTGAATGTAAACAACTGATCAATTTCGCAAAGTGGTTCCATGGTTAAGAAATCAGTTTCATTGACACATATAGATAATTTATTGTATCCTGGTCCTCGTAAATGATTACATAATCGTTGTAAATATCCTCTCCATAATTTTTGTATTTTTTGAATATAAAAAGAACAATATAAATAATTATAAATTCTTTTGTAAAGTTCTGTTTTTGTTCCACTATTTTTAATATTATAAAAATGACAAATATCTTTTAATTGTTGTAATGTATATTGATATGTATTTAAAAATTCATATTCTTGAATCTTAGGAATATTAAATTGATGTAATTTCTGATGCAAACAAGTGGGTATATCTTGCATCATACAAGGAAGGCTATAAATCGATAATTTCATACTATATAAGGGTATTAAAAAATAAAAAATAAAATTGAAACATAAATATATTATAAAAATCTATTTAAAAACATAAATCTTATTAATATACCGAACACAATGGCTTCTACTAGTGAACAAATCTTAGATGGAACTAAATTTTCAGTTAAAGATATTAATATTGGTAAACCTAAAGTAAATCCTAAGACTAGTGCTAAGAATATTGCTTTATTTAATGCTGCTGCTCGATGCAATCTTCGTATTACTACTCCAATTTTAACCTGTTGGGGTATTAATGCTAAAGATTTTGAAGGTAATGGCAATATTAAATATGATCTTAGTATTACAATTCCGATTGGGGAATATGCAACTCCCGAAACGGAAGCGTTTCTTAATAATTTACGTGAATTAGAAGAACATATTAAAACTACTGCAGCAACTAATAGTAAGGAATGGTTTAATAAACCTAAAATGTCCTCTGAAGTTATTGATGCGTTATGGAATCCTATGTTGAAATACCCTAAGAATGCTGATAAAACGGAAACTGATTATACGAGGTCTCCATCACTTAGTATTAAAATCCCTTACTGGGATAATAAATTTGATTTTGATGTCTTTGACCTTGAAGGAAATCTATTGTTCCCATCGCCAAATTCAAGTGTATCGCCATGTGATATTATTACGAAAGGAGTGGAAGTCTCTCTAGTAATTCAAAGTGGTGGTATTTGGTTTGCAAATGGTAAGTTTGGAATTACTTGGAGGCTTTCTGAAGCAGCTGTTAAGCCAAAGCAGAAATTAGCTCGTGGTATTTGCCATATCGCATTATCAAATGAACAGAAGAAAGCACCGTCGATTAAGGTCAATGAGCAAGATTGTCCTGAAGATGATGAGCCAGTTTCTGAACCTAAGGTTAATGTACAAGTGGAAGATTCAGATGATGAACAGGCTGATCCTGATTCGGAATACAATGCACCTGTTGCGGAGTCAGCATCCGCAGAAGATGCAGGAGATAAGAAGAAGAAGACTCGTGCTAAGAAATCATCTTAAATAATTAATAAAATTTTTTATTCTATATTTTTTTATAGAATAAAAATTGAACTGCCTTATAAATGGGCTGATTTAAACTCTTTCCATGAAATAGATGTACCATTGTTGATAACTGGTTTATTTTGTTCAGATAATTCATCTAGTTTTTCTAAATTTTTGATAGTGCCATCAATATAAATTTCTTTTAATAATTTACCAACTACAAAACTACCTTCATGTTGATCTAATTCACCTGTTTCTATTTTTTCTAATACAGCAAGTAATTTAAGCATAATTTTCATGTCAAATTGATCTTTTAATAATGTCATATGAATTTGATAGTAATTATGAAATAAAAATGAATTTTCTCTTAATACTAATTCTTCAAATCGTTCTTTATCATTTTTCCATAAATCACTATGTTCTGATTTTAATTTTAAAAAAGTATGTAATGCCTTTCGTATTTCATTACTGTTTTTAACTGTACGTATATGGTCAGTATGATCTTCTGTATTATTCGATTCAATCATTTTTTTTAATTGAAACAATTCACTTTCTGTAAATACCATTATATATTCTATTTCATTATTATATTTATAAAATTACGAATTTATATTATTTATATAATGTATGAGTAATGATCGTTTTGCTATGAAAGTGACTGGATATCAAAATGGTGCATCTAGCCCTGCACAAAATGCAATTATGTTTCAACAACAACAACGTATGCAACAATCCAAAATGTTAAAAGGTGGTATAAAAAAAGGTGGTGCGTGTAATTTAGCACCAGCTAGTGTACCACAATTCAGTAGTAATGGTCCACAAATAACCGCATCATCCGGTGGAATTAATAATAGTATAGCACGTATGGCATCAACTAATGATCAACTTACTATGAATAAATCGACATCAAGTTGTATAGGATCTGCAGCTGGGTCATGTACGGGATCATGTGGAGGAGGTAAAAAAAGACGTACACGATTTCGATTAAAGAAAAAGAGATCAAGAAAAACAAGAAATTATAGAAGATAATTATATGGAAATTAAAGATTTAGAATATTGTTCAATTTATGTTTTTGATAAAACATCAAATACAATCTATCCAATTGAATGTAATGATTATGATAAAAATATTCATATTGTAATAAAAAATAAAACATTAAATGAATTATCAAAAATAAATAATGAAAACATAAAAAAAACAATTATGTCTATTCCTAATTATAAAAAAAAATATTTTCATGTTACATATCAACCATTTTCAAGTAAAATAGAAGACATGAATGAATATAATTATAGTTGGTTAAGTAGCCGAATCTATTATAATCCATTAGGAATATGGTTATCATGTGGTACATCTTGGCAAGAATTTTTAAGTAATTCAGTTGATCGATGGACATTATCTACTTATATATATCAAATAGTACCAACAGATACCGTATTAAAAATATCTACTTTAAAAGCATTTAAAGAATTTATTGATAAATATAAAAAAAAGACAAAAGTTGTATCTGATATTATTAATTGGAAAAAGGTAAAAGAAGATTATGATGGACTAATTATTTGTCCATATTTAGGTGATAAAATATGGGGTAAAAATGCAACATCTATGAATATTGGTGTTCGAGGTAAAATTAACAAATGGGATGAATATGTAAATCAAATATTAGGAAAAGAATGGAAAAATAATATAATATTTACAGCAGAATGGTATCGTCACTGGGAGACAGGAACTGGTGTAATATGGAAACCATCCACTGGATTAAAAAAACTAAAATTAATAAAAAAATTAGATACATTTGATCATTTAAACAATTGATATATTTAGATGTGTCTATTATAATTTTTACAACAAATAGTAAAAAAAATAATAATTCTATTCATTATGAAAAATATGTTTAGTAGAATATATAATAAATCGAATCATTCACCTAAAAAACATAAAAGATTCTGGGAAAATGAACCAATGTATTGGGTATCATTATTAATACCTAGTTACAATACAAATAAAGAATATTTAGTTGATTGTATAAACTCTATCAAAGAGCAAATTGGAAATGTTGGATTAGAAATCGTGTGGATAAACGATTGTTCTAATGAAGTAAACACAAAAATATTAGTTCATTTATTAAATAGTATATTACTACCATTAAAAAATTGTAAATTAGTATATAAAAGACTTGAACAACATCGCGGAATAAGTTTTTGTTTAAATTATGGTGTAAAATTATGTTCAAATGAAATTATTTTTAGATTTGATTCGGATGATATTATGAAGTATAATAGAATTATAAAACAATTAAAATTTATAAATTCAACCCCAAATTGTTTTATGTGTGGATCAAATATAACTCTTTTCAAATATGCAAATAAAAAATATCATGTTATTAATGATTCTACACATAAACATATTTTAACATGGGATGAATATAAAACAAATCCATCTGATTGGATATTAAATCATCCTACATTGTGTTTTAAAAAATCATATATTTTAAATGTAGGTAGTTATAAAGATGACTTTAAATATCCATTCGAAGATTTAGATCTAGAATTGCGTGTATTAAAAAAATATGGTGTTTTATATAATTTACAAGAATCATTAGTATTTTATAGAGTACATGAAGATCAAATATCTAGAAATATGTCACCTGATTTAGAATTATTAAAAAATTCTTTAATACAAGATATGATAAGCGACAAAATAATTCTTAATGAGAAAACAATTGATCCAGTTGATTTATAAGATGTAATAATTCGGAATCTGTAGAATGATCCATATCACTTTTTATAAATTGTTCATTATCTTTCTGAATTGCACCCAAAATAACTGGATGATATGATTCTTTTATATTTTCCATAAAATCATGTTCTAATAAATCAACATGATGTAAATATTTAGTAACAGGAAGTATAGTTGCATTATGATGTATAATATTTTCAGGAGAATCATCCACCATTACAATTCTAGATTGATCGATATCAACACGAATCAATGGTTTAAGATATACATTTCTTCTATATATAGTATCAGATCGTGATAATACAACATCATATAAATCTAATGGTACTCCAGCATAGGTTGGAATTAGTTTAGATATAAAGGTAACCCATCCATAATTATTTGAAGCAGCAGTATACATAACTACTTTTTTTATTTTACCCTGTAATTTTAATTGATATACATGTTGTATAAATTCTTTTAAATATGGACGAGCAATTCCTTTTTCCAAATAACTAACAAATTTATCCATATATGGATATACCATATTTGCATAATATTCATCTAATGGTCCATCTCCTCTTGGAGGATTAAATTCATTGCTTACATAATGAATATATATAGTCATCATTAATGATGAAGTTGCAAAATTACCAAGACATTCATCATTATCTAACACTAAAATATCTTTAGGAGCCATTGTTTTATATTTTATTTATATTGATTTAAATATTCAATTTTTATTTAAATATATATATGAATGTATTTATTTTTCATCGAGATTTAAGATTAATCGATAATACTACATTAATTCAACAATTAAAAGAATTTAAAGAAATAACACCAATATTTATTTTTACACCTGAACAAATTAATCCAAAACAAAATGAATATTTTTCTAATAACTCTGTTCAGTTTATGATTGAATCTCTTCATGAATTAAACGATGATATTCAATCTTATCATGGAAAATTAACATATTTTAAAGGAGATACGATTGATGTTCTTAAATCCATTCATAAAACACATCCAATACAATCTATTGCATATAATATTGATTATACTCCATATGCATTACAGAGAGATGAAAATATAAAAGATTTTTGTGAACATCATAAAATTAAACACATCGCAGAAGAAGATTATTTATTACATCCTATTTTAAAATTAGAAACAACAAAAAAAGATAAAACACCTTATCAAAAATTTACATCCTTTAAAAATCAGTGTTCTAAGTTAAAAGTAAAACAGATTGATGATTTTAAACAATTTCATTTTAAAACTTATTCATTTAATAAATATGTAATTAACGATATAGATATATTTTATAAACCTAATCCCCATATCAATGTACATGGTGGTAGAAAAAATGGATTAACTATATTAAAAAATATAAAACAATTTAAAGATTACAATTCTAAACGTGATGATTTAACATATAAAACTACATTTCTATCAGCTTATAATCATTTTTCTACAGTATCTATACGTGAAGTATATTATGCTATATTAAATTCACTTGGTCACTCAAACTTAATCAACGAATTATACTGGCGTGATTTTTATGTTAACATTACTTATTTTTTTCCACATGTTTTAAATGGTCAAATTAATCATTTAAACAAACCATTTAAAGAAAGTTATTCTAAAATTAAATGGTCCAATAACAAAACACATTTCGATAAATGGTGTAAAGGAGAAACTGGATTTCCAATTATAGATGCAGCAATGAGACAAATGAATACAACTGGATTTATGCACAATCGTGCAAGAATGTGTGTATCTATGTTTCTTACTAAAGATTTACATATATCATGGTTATTGGGAGAAAAATATTTTGCTACAAAATTAGTAGATTATTCACCAATGCAAAATAACGGAGGATGGCAATGGTCTAGTTCAACTGGTACAGATTCTCAACCTTATTTTAGAATATTTAATCCATGGACACAAACCATGAATTATGATAAAGATTGTGAATATATAAAACAATGGATACCTGAATTAAAAGATGTACCTAACGAAGATATATTAAAATGGGATATAAAATATAAAAATTATGATGTATATTTTAAACCAATGATTGATCATGATGAAGAAAGAAAAAAAACACTTGAATTATTTTCTAGTCATTAAATTTCCACCAAAACTCATTTTAGATAATGGTAAACGAGTACGTACAAAACCTTTTAATTGTTTTAATTGACTTAATGTAATTCCATTTTCATTTAATTCAATAGGAATATCAATATGAGTATGTTTATATTGTTTTTCATAGACTGAATAATATTCATTCATTTTTTTTGATAATGTAATTTCTGTAAATTCATTTAAATATGGATCAGCATTATATAATTTATTATTTACTTTTAATAATGATGCGGTATGTCCCATATCATTTATCAGATGTTCTTCTTCTTCATTAATGCATGTTCTAAATATAACATATTGTTTTTTTAATTTGCTTTTTAATAAAAAATCACATAAAAATAAATATCCTGTTTTGATTGGAAATCTAACAATACCAATCTCTTTATTAAAATGTTGATTTACAATACAATATTCATACAATCTCCATATAGATGTACCATATTTACTTATTTTAGATAATTCATTCATTGCAAATTCATAGGATATTAATTTATAATATAATAATGTTGTTATACCACACCCTATATAGTATTGGGAAACACTACCATTCCACATGGTATATGATATTTCATTACTTTTATAGGGTAAGGTAAATGGTTGTATTTTATTATCAATTTCATTTGGTCCTAAAAATTCAATATTATTATGAATTGTATAGGATGGATTTATTTTATCAACCAACGGTTCTTCATTTAAATTAGAAATAAAAAATCCAACCATACATTTTTCTTTATTTGACTTAATGATTTTACTAAAAATCATAGAATAGGTATAACTAGAATTATCTAAATCATAATTTGAATACATTTTATTAAGATATTTATATTTAAACTGATTATTTGGTATAATTTCAATTTCTGTTTTATATACACCCATAATCAATTGATATTGATGACGATATGATTCTGGATAAAAAATATAATTAGGTAATTTAAGCTGTTTATTATTTAATTTGTTTGTAACAATATTATGCGTTGGTTCTTCAATAATTTTATCAAATATATCTAATATATATTCATCTTCATATTCTACTTTATTTTTTACTATAACAGATTCATATATTTCATTTAATGTTTTATCTACTGATTTATTTATAACAACTACATCTTCTATATGATTTGGTATATCATAATATTGATATTCATTACTAATATGCAACCCGTTTAAAATAATTAAATATATAGGTACACTTTTTGATTTGGACATATATATTTATATAGAATAAAATTCATCTTCATCTGGATAATCACATACATCATCTAAATTATCTTCATCTGACCAATCAGCATCATAATGAGGATGTAGTTGTGCATGTCTTTTAAAATAATAAGGTTCATCTATATCTTCATCTGAAGATGAATCATCCTCATATATATCAGAATAACTACGTTTTTTATTAGGTAGTTCAATATTCATTATTTTTTATAAAAAAAAATCTTTAAATTAGTTTATTAAATAATAATCTAAGAAAATGTAGATACTATGTGTTTAATATAATAATATTGATCAATCTTTAAATCAATATTATTATTTACAAATAATATAAATATATATTACTATATACAATTATAGATGGAATTAGTCATTGATTATCGTGAACATAAATTAATTGATGAATTAACAAAACGTAATATTGAATTCATAAAAGATAATTTAGAAATAGGTGATATTAGTATTAAAATGAATGGACAAACTATTTATTTGATGGAAAGAAAAACATTAGAAGATTTAGCATCTAGTATTCGAGATGGTAGATATAAAGAGCAATCATTTCGTTTACATGATTATTCTTTACATAATCATCATATTTGTTATTTAATAGAAGGACAACTATCTAAATATAAAGTAAGTAAATTTTCAAAAAATGTGATTAATAAAAAAGTGATTCATTCTGCAATGTGTTCTCTATCTTTTTATAAAGGATTTTCTATATTTCAAACTGAAAATATGTTTGATACAGCTGATTACATTGTTCATATTTTTGAAAAAATAAAAAAAGAAAATAAATGCGGATGTTATCATTTATCTTCAATTAATGAATCTTCTGCAGAAGAAAAATCATCTGAAGAAAAAACTGAAGAAAAACAATATACAAGCTGTGTTAAAAAATTAAAAAAAGACTATCTTACACCTACTAATATACATGTTGTAATGTTATCTACAATTCCTGGAGTAAGCGACACAATTGCAACTATTATTATGGAACAATATAAATCCATATCCAATTTAATAGCATCATATAATATAAATAATAATATTCTAAAAGAATTTACTTATATTAAAAATGATAAACCTAAAAAATTAACAAAACCAGTTATTAAAAACATAGAAGATTATTTATTAATTAATTTGTAATCATAAAAATAGTATCATTATGATCACCATATGACCAATGTGGATTAAATACTTCAATAAATTCTAACCATGACCAAATATTAACTTCCCATACTAAAGTTTTATATTGATATAAAAATTGTTTAAAATAAAATAGATTTATATCATATAAATCTATTAAATCATGTTTATATCCATATATAATTCCTCCACAAAAACGCCAGTCTATATTGTTAACATTAAATATAGTTGTTTTTTCTTTACATCCAGGTATGATAATATTCATTCTACTGTCTTTATATAATGGCATTTGATATTGACTTATTTTATATATATTTTTTTTGAATAATTCTTCATTGGAAACTATGTATTTAATACTAAAATCAATCCAACAAAAATAGTTAGAATTCCATACATTCATATCGATTGCTGTTTTTATAAATTCTAATTTTGAATTCATCAATATCATATATTCTTCATTGTCTTTACCTTCATGTCTTATATTTGGTAAATTTATATCTCCATATTTATTTTTATATTCATCGCATATTTTATGTATTTTTGTATCATTTAATTGCATTACTTTTATAACTTTAATATTATCATATTTTTGTGTTAATGAACACAATGTAGATTCATAATAAGGACAACATATAATGCTTATCTTAATTCCGCATTTTACCATTTCTTCAAAATATTGTATTCTTTTTTGAATTGATTTTCTTTCATCATTTATATTTGAATTATTTAATTTAAATATAGAAGTTACAAATGTTGTCATATGATCTATTCTTTTATTTTTTTAATTAAAAAATTACTCATTATTTACAAAGGATATAATACTATCGTCATGTCGGCCATGTACCCATATAGGATTTATTATTCCTATCCACTCATACCATGCCCACATTGTTATTTCCCATGTTAATAATGATTTAGTTTCTATAAATTCTTTGAAATATTTACAGTTCATTTCATAAAAATGACTTAAATCATCCTTATATCCATAAAAAATAGTTCCACTGTATCTCCACCATGGATGCCAATATATAATTTCCTTTTTTGTTTCTATACCAGGAATAATAATATTGGTAGATTCTGATAATGGCATTTCATAATATTTTAATTTATTAATATTTATTTTAAATATATTTTCATCATGAATCATATATTTAATACTAAAATCAATCCAACAAAAATATTTGGAATTCCATATATTTACGTCAATTGCCTTTTTTACAAATTCTATTTTTGAATTCATTAATATCAAATATTCACGATCATCTTTATCATTATCTCGTACATTAGGTAAATATAATGGTTCATTATTTTTTTCATATTCATCACATATTTTATAAACAACTGTATCACTTAAATTCATTACATCAATTAATTTTACATTATGATATTTTTCAATTAATTTACGTATATAGGGTTCATAATAAGGACAACATATGATACTTATATTTATATTATAACTTATTAATTCTTCAAAATATTTTAATCTATTTTCAAGTGATTTTCTATAATCATTTGGTTTTGAATTTTTTAAATTAAATATGGCAGTTACAAAAGTTGTCATATTTATTTTCATTCATTTAGTGTTTATATATTTTTATTATTTATATATTTATATGATAAAAACAAGAAGTCAACGTCGTAAGCGAAAACAAACATTAAAAAATAATCATTATCTAAATCATTTAAAACAAATATATCCTCAACCTATTTATGATTCTCATAGTGGAAAACATCCTATTTATAACACAACATATGGAGAAATGAATTATGATGGAATGAATTCTATGTTTTCAAATTTACAAGATCATAATGTAAAACAATGTAAAACATTTATGGATTTAGGATCTGGTCGTGGTTCTATCTGTTTGTATATGGCAAGCAAACCTAATATAAAAAATAGTATTGGTGTTGAACTTATTAAAGAACGAGTAGACGATGCTATTCAATTAAAAAATAATTTAGGAAAAAATAACTATACTTCTAAAATTCAATTTTACAACGATGATATATTTAAATTTATGAATCATCAACCCATTCATCCTCATCCTTATTTAGTTTGGATAAGTAATCTTTTATTTAAGGACAAAGAAACAAATCAAATATATAAAGAATTAATTGATAAATTACCAAACCAATCTATTATTTGTTCTTCTAATCCTCCATCAACATATGATGAACACCGTTGTAAAAAAATTAAAGAAATAAATGTTCCTATGTCATGGAGTCAAGATAGTAATGTTTATGCTTATCAAATTATGAAATAAAAAAAATACATAATCTTATCAATCAATAATATGCAGCAACATGCTTTGACAATTCTTCTGGCAAATTAATGAGTGATCTGACTACGTGTTTTTCAGTAATGTCACTAACACGAACAACAGTTAAACCTGTTGTTTTTCCTGTTAGAACAATATGTGTTTCACTATCACTACATAGAACGCGAATATAAAATCCTCGCTCAAACGGTGGATTAATTTTGGTTAAAATCCCCTTCAACAACATGTTGTGCCGAACACATATAATTACCTTGCCGATGTCGGCATCAGTTAAGTCAGTGCGTCCGTACCTAGACAAGATTTTCGATTCAATCGACATTCTGAAAATTATATATTTTTAAGTATGATTGTTAGTTCAATTTAATTAAATGATTACATAAAAAAAAATTTAATTCAATATAAATAAGGAGCAATATAATTTATCCATATCAAGTGATTCAGATATTTTTGATTGTTTTTTTTTAACAATGAATTCAATACAATCAATATATATTTTATTTGAGTTTTGAAATATTTTATATGTTGTGTTGTTGTTCTGTAATCCTTATTTCTATATTGTATTAATTGTTGATAGTATTCCGACATTATTTGTTTCATATTAGTTTTTATATGTACTTCATTAATATAATTGTATATATAGTTAATTACATAAAAATCAAGTACAAGTTGAACATTATGTATATGTGGTTTACTTATAAAATTATGTTGTTTCAAATTTACATAATATTTAGTATAATAATATGAATTATATCGATCAATCAATATCATATGATAATGATTTTCATATTTTGGTAATATTTGACTAATTGTATTAGAGTAATCTGTTATAAGTGTATTTGGTGTAAGATTAAACCATAGCCCATCAGTTACAATATCATCATTATTAACTCCATATATTAATGTATATAGAGTACTTTCTTGTTGATTTATTTTAGTTAATATATTATTAAATCTTTTAATATATTTACTATCATTATCTATGGTGTTTCCTTTCAATATATTTCCCATACTATCCATTTTATTTATAACATTCTATCTAAATTATTTTTCAATTTAATTTATAAAAAAGATGAAATTAATTAGTAATAAACCTTCCAAATTCATCTCTAGGTTTATTCTTAGCCACATACTTTTTAAGTATAGATGGTTGTCGACCGTTTCCTCTTGAAGGAGGTGATGATACAGCTGGCACTGGTAATTCATCCATTCTGATTCCATTACTACAAATAGTTTGTGGTGAAATGTATACATCTTCAACCACTGGAATTATAAACCCGTGAATTGATTTTACTGGGTTGTTAACTACTTCATTTGGTTCACTACGTCTAAATATAGTAGGATGTGTAGTAAAATCAGGAGTAATTGGACGCTGCATACTTTGTTTTTTTTAATATATATTAAAAATAATTTCAATTTAATTAATTATAAATTATTTGCAAATTGTTGTATCGGTATAGCATAACCTCCTTGTTTGAATTCAGTTTACAATATAACTAAATATATCTTTAATAAAATTAAAAAAAAATTATAAAAAAAATTAAAAAAAAATTATAAAAAAAAATTAAAAAATTTATAAAAAAATTAAAAAATTTCTATAATTATGTTTACTTTTCAGAAAAAGACATTTTAAAATGTCCAAAGTCCAAAAGTGAATATAAATATAGGAAATTTTTTTTCACACATTTTTCAAAAATCCATTTTAGACCATAATGCTCTAAAATCGAAAAAATAGTTGAAAAAAATGTTATCATAAATTTTTGAGACATTTTTTATTTTGGACAAAAAAGGGTTAAAAATAAATGTCCATAAAATACATAAAGGATAAAATGCCGCATGAAGGGATAAAATGCCAGACTGAAAAAATGCCGAAACAATTCATTTGTGAAAAATGCTCTTTCTCCACTGCTAAAAATTCAAATTTACAAAAACATTTTGAAACGCAAAAACATAAATCCAAAAATGTCCCAAAATTAAAAATGTCCAAATTCTCATGTTTATTATGTAATTATTATTCTGACAGCATAAAAGATTATAATAAACATTGTAAAACTAAAAAACATTTAAACCATATAGAAAATGAGACAAAATCAAAAGAGACAAAAATAGAAGAATCTAATGAAATGACTACCATGATTATAAAGATATTAGATGAAAACAAAGAAATGAGACAAATATTAACACAACAACAAGAACAAATGCGTATACAACAAGAAGTACATCATAAAGAAATCATGGAATTAATACCTCGAATTGGTAATAAATTTAATTTAAATGTATTTTTAAATGAAAAATGTAAAGATGCAGTAAATTGGGATGATTTTATGAATGATTTAAAAATCGATACAACCAATACAGAAACATCATCCATTACAGATTGTGTTATGCGAACATTATGTAATAATATACAAGAATTGGGAATATACAAACGACCTATACATTGTACAGACATAAAGCGTAAAAAAATATATATTAAACATAAAAATTATTGGGAAAATGATGCTATGATTGTCAAAGAAAAATTAAAACAAGCAACCAATAAAATTCAACGTAAATATAATATATTATTAGATACATGGGAAAAACAACATCCAAATTGGCATGAAAATGAAGATGAAACCATTATATTTTCTAAATTAATTAATAAATTTATGGCTGATGTAGATGAAAATAAATGTATGAATGCAATCACTAAAAATACATCTATACCAAAAATAGATTAAAAAAGAACAACAATTAAATTTCAAGATTATATTGAACTACTCTCATTTTGTAATCCAATAAAATGTCATAAATTTCGTTCTTATTATCTAATGTATATGCTAGATAGTACATACCCAACAATGTTTTTGTATCAGGAAGTTCTCCATCATATGAATCACATAATTTTTTCAAATATTCATGATGTGATACATATTGAATGATTTGTTGTTTTAATTCAACAGGAAAATAATTCAAATACTCAACATTTAATTCTTTTTTGATTGCCAAATATAAATTAAGTGGTCCTTTGATTCCACAACCAACAAAGTCAAATGTAATGTCTTGTGAATTAATATCAGACTCTACATGTTGAAAAAATTCATCAAATGTAATCATTCGGAATGTTAATTTTCCGTTAATCATTTCATGATGGGCTGCATATTCTCCAATAACACCATCAGTATCCACCATATGTTTGTGAATCCATAATTTAACAGTGGAATTTGAAAGCTGTTTAAGGTAGTCAATCGAATACATATTTTTTGTTTAAAAATATGTACTATATTTGAAAGTAGTTCAATTTTATTTAAAACAAAGTATTGTTTCTTGTAAAATTGGATTCCATTCCATGAACAAATAATTCTTTAGCTTGATCATCTTTGATGATGGTAGTTGTATCTGTTGATTCTATTATTGTTTTATTTTGATTAAATGGTTGTAATGGAGTATTTCTTAAATAATATTTAGCTTCTCCTTGAGAATCAAACCCTTGTTGTACATACAATACAGGACATTTTATATTAACATCATTTTGCCATTTTGCAAAATCATAATATTCTTCAATATTATTAAAATGAATAGGATTGATATTCTCAATAAGTGGATTGTTTGAATTATATAACCAAATACTTGAACCTACCTGAAGTAATATATTTGGACATGTATTGCTATAAGAATGTAGTACATCATAACTAGAATAGGACATTGTCACGTAAATTCCTAAAATAAAAAATAAAAGAATGATCCATACAGAATAAAATAATTTCATATATATATATGGTTCTATATATTTCTATAAGTGATGGAAAAAATGAAGATTTACCAGATAATGTATTTGTCCGATTTAAATCAAGTCAATGTATACATTGTATACATTCTCAACCAGATTGGGATAAAACAGTAAAACATATTCGTGAAAATTATGAAGATCCAATGGCTGGAATGGTTGAAGTAGAATCAGGAAATGAACATTTAACTGGATTAAAAGATAAAAATGGAAATGATTTTGTAGTTAAGGGATACCCTACCTATGCTATATTCAAGAAAGGTGTATTAGATTCAATATATACAGATGCTCGAACATTTGATGCTTTAACTAAAGCAATTATTGGGCATTTAAATTTACACAATAAGAAAAGATCATCTAAAAAAAGACACAGTAAGAGAATGAGCAAAAAACACAGCAAAAAGCCTAGTAAAAAAACACGAAAGGCATCTATACATCGTTCTATTCGAAAAAGTAAACGTCATATAAAACACGAGATGCCATCATTTCATATTTATCCTACAGAATTAGAACCTGAAATTATAACAAGAAAAAAATCAATTGAGTCCCCTAAAGAATTTGACGATGAAATTGAATCTATTAAATCTAGAAAATTTCTAACCTCAGAAGATATAGATGAAGAACGTATTACACAGTCACTTGCTGAATCGATGGGTAAAAAAGAAGTATTAAATGAATTAGAATCAGCAGAAGATCAAATTGAAGAAAATGATATTAATGATTTAATGGAAGAAGTAACAGAAGATAAACCACCTGAAAATGAAGTATCAAATATTGTTAAACCATTCATGAAACCATTTAATCAATCGGAATATGATGAAGAAGAATTAAAACGTAAAACAAATAGTATATTACGTAAATTGCAAGAAAAAATTAAATTTTTGATTGATCAAGAAAAAGAAAAAAGTGAAAATGCATCAAGCAAAACTGACTTATCTTTATCAGAATCTCCTACATTAGAATTAAAAAACATAGAAGATAACTATGAAATTATTCCAAGTGATAAACCAATTGAAGAATCAGTAGGAGGTAAAACGCGTCGTAAACGAAGTAAACGATCCAAACGAAGAGGAAAAAAACATACTCGTAAACATAGAAAACATTAAATAAAAACATATTAAATATTAATTATTATATTCATATATATCAACCATGTATAATGATGATTTTCACGATGATATTGAAGAAACAGCAAATGGAATTGTATACAACCCTTATAACATAAATAATAAGGAGATTACTTTGAACGATATTCAAAGTATTCTCACTAAATATGGTGTACCTGGAAAAGTAAATAACATTCAATTATATAAACGAGCATTTATACATCGATCCTATTGTAAATATCCATCAATTGAAAATCTAAAATTAAATATTAAAATGGCAGAGCGTCCACCTAATTGTATGGATTTAAATACAAAATCAAATGAAAGGTTAGAGTTTTTAGGAGATGGTGTTCTAGAATGCGTAACAAAATATTATTTATATCGAAGGTTTTCAAAAGAAAATGAAGGATTTATGACAGAAAAAAAAATTGCATTAGTTAAAAATGAAGCGATTGGTAAGTTAGCATATGAAATTGGATTACATAAATGGTTTATTATATCTAGACATGCAGAAGAAAAAAAGATTCGAACTAATTTAAAAAAATTAGGATGTTTATTTGAAGCCTTTGTAGGTGCTTTGTTTTTAGATTTTAATAAAATTCAAATAAGTGATACCGATGAATGGTTTGATAAAGTATTTTTAACTGGTCCAGGATTTCAAGTTGCTCAGATTTTTATTGAGAATATATTTGAAACGCATATTGATTGGATTGAATTGATTAACAATGATGATAATTATAAAAATATTTTACAAGTTAAAATTCAAAAAGAATTTAAAACAACACCAGAATATGTTGAAATACAGCATGATATAGATGGATTTGTAATGGGAGTATATTTATGCTTAGGTCAACCAATATGGGATGCAAACATACAAAATGCAATTCCATTTACAGAATTTAAATGTTTTGAAAATATTAAAAAAGCATTAGAAACTACTCCAAAAATGTTAATCTTTTTAGGAGAAGGAAGACATAAAATTAAAAAGAAAAGTGAACAAATGGCATGTGAAGAAATATTAAAGTATTTATAATAATCTTTTATTCTTTTTAATTTATATAATGGACATTATCTATAAATTAAAACAAAAACCAGAACCTGTCCAACAAAAAGAAGTAAAAATTACATACAACATTGTAGATGAAACTTCATCCGGATTTGATCGTAATAAATTTATACAAGGTCTTAAAGACAATAAACCAAAACAATTACCATCCCATCCTGATGACATTAATTATGTTAAACCAAATGAATATAGTATTGACAATCGATTAGAAATCATTCATCAATTTTTACAATCTAAATCTTTGTCTTATTTTAAATCATTAGAAAAAGTGTCTAAAGCTGAAATTTTATTACAAATACAAAAAGATACAAATCAAACATCTACTAATATTAAAGATCAAATTTATGATTTATTCAATGAAATTAAATCTTCAAAAGAATCCGATGCAAAAATTGAACCACTTAATAATTTATGGGATGAAAAATCAGATTCATCTTCTGAAGAAGAATCAGAAGAAGAAAAGAAAAAAGAAAAAAGAAAAACATTAGATGAAATGTCATCAGATGAAGATGAATCATCTTCTGATGAAGAAACTAGTAAAAAAAAATCTAAAAAAACTAAAAAAAATAAAACAGTAGTACAAGGTAAATATGTTAAACATTCTAAAATTCTTCGTTATGTAAAGCAATATTTGTATTTTATTGGTGCTGACATCATATCTATGGAAATAGATGATATTTTGAAACGAATTGAAAAAGAATTAGATATGGAAATGGATGATTCTATTCGTAAAAAAATAATTGAACTGATTACCGAACATAATGAAAGTCAATATTATGAATTATTTAAACCAACCATTGATCCACCTAGCTATTACTTAAACAATCATAGACAATTTATTGATTTTATTAACAAAACATTTGATCATTATAAAGAAAAAATATTAGAAGATGAACATAAACAATCCTGTTCTTCATTAAATATAGGTGATTTTTCTTTATTATCTCATCAACAAATTGTAAAGGATTATTTAAATTTATATTCTCCTTATCGTGGATTATTATTATTTCATGGATTAGGTTCAGGTAAAACATGTGCATCCATTGGAATTGCTGAAGGTCTTAAAAGTGATAAACAAGTTATTATCATGACACCTGCTGCATTAGAAGTAAACTATGTGCAAGAATTAAAAAAATGTGGAGATGAAATTTATAAATATAACAAACATTGGGAATTAGTTCCTTATTCGGATGGACTAGCTAAATTAAATTCAATTCCAAAATCTTATACTAAAGCACAAACTATTGGTATTTGGATGGAAAATCCAGATTTACCCCCCAACTATAAAGATTTAAGATCAGAACAACAAAAACAAATCAATGATCAAATTGAAATTATCATTCGACAAAAATACATATTTATGCATTATGATGGATTACGTAGTTTACCATCTGGTGTATTTAATAATAAAATAGTGATTATTGATGAAGCGCATGGTGTATCCTCAAAAATAGCAAGTAAACTTCGTCAGAAAAATAGAAAGGATACTATTTCTATGCAAATTTATAATGAATTATTAAATGCAGTAAATTGTAGAGTCATATTACTTTCAGGTACACCTATTATTAATTATCCTAATGAAATTGCTGTATTGTATAACATGATACGTGGATATATAAAAACATGGTATTTTGATTTAAATGTTGAAACATCTGAAAAAATAGATCGTAAATCTTTACTTGAAATATTATTGAATGATGAACATATAGGTGCAACATTAGATTATATGGATTATAGCCCTAGTTCAAAAATATTAACTTTTACACGTATTCCTCATGGATTTATCAATTTAAGAACAAATGCTGTTAAATATACGGGTGAATATATGGAAGAAAATGAATATATTAAACATTTACGAAACATATTAAATTCAAATCAAATTCGAGTAGTTAAAGTAGATTCTAAAAATCATAAAGCACTACCTGATTCATTTGATGAATTTATGGATAAATTTTATAAATATGATAAAATATCTGAATCAACTTTATTAAAACGACGTGTTGCTGGATTGACTTCTTATTTTCCTGATATTGAACGACTTTTACCAAAATATTCTGGTAAAATGAATATGATTTACTGTAATATGAGTGATTATCAATATTCTATTTATCAAGAATTAAGAAGTATTGAAATTAAAAAAGATAAAAATATAAAAAAACGGAAAAAATTAGGAATTAAATCAATTTACGATGTATCTTCTACTTATAGAACATTTACTCGTTCAGCATGTAACTTTGTATTTCCAGAAGAAGTAAAACGTCCTGTTAAAGAGATAGAAGTAAATGAAGAAGATATAGATGACGATGAAGATGATGACGACGATGTAAAAGAAGTCAATATTGATATTGAAACCATTAAAAAATTAAACAACCCCAAATATTTACATAGAGATCATTTGGAAAAATATAGTCCTAAATATTTAGAAATATTAAAAAATATTGAAAAATATGATTCATTACATTTATTTTATAGTAATTTTAAAAAATATGAAGGCGTGGGTATATTTAGATTAGTATTATTAAACAATGGATATTCTGAATTTAAATTAAAAAAAATGGGTAAAGATTGGATTGTAGATTGTGATCCAAATGATGATAAACCTAAATTTGTATTACATACTGGCAGTGTAACAGAAGAAGAAAAAAGAATAATTCGAGATGTATTCAACGGTAAGTGGGAAGCATTACCGGATGGTGTTAAAAAATATGTGTCTAAATATAAAAATAATTATTATGGTGAAGTCATTAAAATATTGATGATTACAAAATCAGGTGTAGAAGGTATTTCTTTAAGTAATGTACAAGATGTACATATATGTGAACCACATTGGCATCCTGTAAGAATAGAGCAAGCAATTGGACGTGCTCGTCGTATTTGTAGTCATACATCATTACCTAAGGAAGATCAGATTGTAAGAGTCAATATGTATATCTCTAAATTTTCAGATGAAACTCTTGAGAAAATGAATACTACCATTAAATTAAATGATACAGATGAAAAAGGTAAAATCATATCTACGGATGAATATATGTATAATATTATGGCACGAAAAGAACGAATGGCTAAACAAATGTTAGAAATTGTTAAATCAAGTGCAATTGATTGTGAAATTCATAATAAACAAAGTCAATGTATGAGTTTAGTAAATCCAAATAAATACATGTATACCCCGTCGATTATGGAGGATGAATTAGAGAAAGAAAGTGAAATGAATAAAATACAAGTAGAAACAAAATATACAAAAATAAAATTAAACGGAAATCCATACGTAGTTAGTTCAGATTACAAACATAATGAAGAAAAAGATTACATGTATAAAGAAATATATGATTTAGATGATTATGAAAAGAATAAAAAAACACCTGAAAAATTAAAAGTAGTTGGCGAAATTATGAAAGTAGGTGATAAAGAGAAAGCCAAGCTTTATAAAAAATAAAGTATAAAAAATAAAGTATAATTAATAGCGAATAAGACGGTTGGACCTGGAGTTGAAAATGCCGACATGTTCATGCGAAACAGGGTCATAAATGTTTTTATCACCACCAGGAA
>JACCDX011357678.1_pt1 | contig 27634 bp, 23 predicted proteins | sample 7449681 | NCBI WGS metagenome assembly JACCDX01 (sample SAMN15323450, study PRJNA562643) | freshwater metagenome | isolation source: river surface water | place: USA:Blue River Watershed | collected 2017-08-18
ATATTACCCATCGACGGAGAACCACTTTCGTCAACAAATACCAAATACTCACTCAAGCGTGTAGCCATCTAAATAACCCTACTTAAATGGGCATTTTAGGTTACTTGAATGATTTAATAAACCCCTGAAAATGCCGAGAAAGCAATTCTGATAAAAAATTCTTATGATTCACCTAATTGCTTAAGTAAGGCTCTTAATTTTTATTACTGAGACTTTTGCCTATCCTAAAAACAAAGAAAAGAGTGGAAAAGTGAGTTTTTTAAAATCAACTATATAGCTCTGCCCAGCGTTACTTAAGTAACGGTTACAGCTCAAATGTGGTCATTCATGCTACCTTAACCTTATGGGCCCTATAACAGTATTTGATAAATCGTTCTTACAAAGTCTCAATCTAGACGAGTCCGTTTGGTTTGATCATTTCTTTTATCCAATAATCACCCCTCTTTTTTATATAGAATGTCTGGCAGATCTTGAAAGCAGCCCAAAGAATGGCCAATCCCCGGAGGATCACCTTTCATCTCTTGCAGCAAAAACCCCTCAAATGGCCGGCACTCCATGCCATTTTCACCAAGCCCTTTGTTTGAATAATTTGTTAGGGCACCCCGTACCCCTTAAGCCCCATATTCCCGTTGCAAATGCAATTCACGTAATTAAAAATGGTGAGATTGGGACCCTTCTAAAAGAGGCAGATGAATCGAAAGCATTTCGTCGCTGGAATAAAAAACAATACACTGCCCTAGAACGAATTTATGCGAGAGAATGGCGGGCTCAAATCGCAAGAATAAATTTAAATCAAATTAGACGAGATTTATTTGGAGCGGCCCAGAATGCAGATACCAAATCCCTGGAAAAGGTAAACGACCTAAGTGACAAGTTAATTTATGAATTTACAAAATCGTCAGCTAGATTCGATTCTTCTCTTGAAATCCTAGGCGTACCAAATGAGCTAAAACTCCAAATAAAAGCTCGTTGGAAGCAGTTAAAAAAACCAAATCTTTATCAATTTTCACCCTATGCCGCTCATATTCTTAAAGTAACTATATTTTTCGCGTTAGCTGTTAGCGCTGGACATATTTCAGCAGACAGGGCAACCAATCAGGTTGATATTGCTTACTTCTTTTATGCGCCCTTTTGCCACATATTTGTCTCTTCGGACAAGCTACACGAAAGATGTGCACCTTTTTTATTAAGAAAAGACCAAACCTTTATCTGGGGCCAAAATCTAAAATCTGATTTAAACAACCTTGATTCTTATTACAAAGGTCTATCTGATGAAATTAAAAACACGGGGATTTATAGGTTTGCAAGATCTTTGCCACAGTCATCAAACGGCATCATTAGAGAAATATTCTCAGCTCACTCCCCAAACTTATTAATTGAACCTCCCCCAATTCCAACCGACCTAGCAAAGCATAAGGTACTTGTTGATTCTGTAAATGAATGGGTAACCGCTCCAGCGGTTAAAAAATTGGTCATTAACCCCGCCCAAGAATCAAAAGCTTTTGTACTTGAACGGTATGTAAGCCCTAAAAGAGGATCTTGGATACAAGTACAAGTTCAAGAAAAAAATGATTCAATCACCTAAATTATTTTTTTAATCGCACACTAAATCGCACAGTCTTTTTTTGACCTTGTAGTATTGTGATTTATATGATGTTTTGAAGAGCAACGACTTCTTTTAATCCGTTGGTCGCGAGTTCGAGTCTCGCCCGACCCACCACTCGAAAGCGGGTGTATATCGATCACATGGTTTACACAATATACCGAGCACATGGTTTACACTTTTTACCGCTCACACGCCAAGTACTTTGGGACCAAATGGATTATCTGAGCTTTGCCACCTATGAGCGATTAGCGGCAAAGTGAACCTCAAAATTGCAACCCTCCAACTCAACACATCAAAGGTTCTTAATATTCTCAGTTACAAATACTAATTAGTGCCAGAATCTAGCGATCATTTATAAGATTTATAATGGATTAATGTGGTTATTAATAATTTCATTTGTCACCAGCACCATTCTGACTGGCTTGGTGATTCGCTATAAACATCTCCATAACCACATGAGCGGCGATCATGACTTTGATGGTCCCCAAAAATTTCACACAGCCATCACCCCCCGAATTGGAGGGCTTGCGATTTGGATGGGGATGGCTATTGCAATCGCTTGTAAGTGGCTCATCAATCCCGATGTAGGTGCGAAACTGTTTTTAGTTCTGTTGGCAAGCCTCCCGGTTTTTGCTGCTGGGATCGCAGAAGACCTTACCAAACGCGTTGGCGTGAAAATCCGACTGCTGGCCGGGTTGCTCTCGGGTCTTGCGTTATTGTTTTTGTTTGATATCACTGCCATGCGCTTTGGCTTAGGAGTCCTTGATGCATGGTTGAATCACCCTTGGTTTGTGGTTCTTTTTTTAGCCTTTGGGGTTGCGGGACTCTCCAATGCCTACAACATCATCGATGGCTTTAATGGGCTCGCTAGCATGGTAGCGATTATTTCAGCGCTGGCAGTCACGTATGTTGCCTTTAAGGTAGGAGACCCCTTGATTCTCAACTTAGCGCTTGCGCTCATCGGTGCGATTGCCGGTTTTTTTCTCTGGAACTACCCCAAGGGCCTAATCTTTTTAGGCGATAGTGGGGCTTATTTGATTGGCTTTGTGATCGCGTGCCTCTCGATTGTATTGGTGGCACGCAATCCCAGCGTCTCCCCATGGTTTGCGATTATGGTCAATGCTTACCCGATTTTTGAGACGCTCTTTACCATTTGGCGGCGCAGCGTCCATCAAGGCAAAAACCCGGGTCTACCCGATGGTGCCCATTTTCATAGCCTGATTTACCGGCGCATTATGCGCTGGGCCCATCCTGGTGACCAATCGTATTGGGCCAATGCCAAAACTTCCCCCTACCTTTGGGTGCTCTCAAGCTTAGGCGTCATTTCGGCACTTTTATGGTGGAACTCCACCTTAGCGCTCATGATTAGTTCGGTTGTTTTTGTACTGCTCTACAACCTCACCTATCGCCCAATCGTGACCTTTCGCACTCCCAACTGGATGGGTCGCCCCCCCCCAGAAATAGATAAAAACTAGCGCCATCCTTACCCGTTCTTAAAGAATATTTTTTAAGAACTCAAAGACTGTGGATCACTTAAGTCGCTCTCCTAATAGTACTTATGCGATTGATGGAGCCCAATAAAATCAATGGGATGGGAAGTTCGTTTTGTAAAAAGGAGGTTGGCGGATTACCAACCTCCCTGCTTCTCACTGATCTGAATTAGGCAAGGCCACGACCTCCTCACTCGCCTTGGGCGCGATTAAGACTTCCGAAGGCCCCGGTAAACCTTGCTTGATCACCGCTTCATGCTGATCAAGTGCCGCTAAAGCGGAATAGCCCTTGATAATCCGATTCTGAAAATTCGTGGCATAACGTGTGGTTTTTTCAAAATCGATAGCGGCCTCCATCTGCTCGGCTCGTAGTCCATCAATAATAGCTTGATAGCGCTCGGGGGCCTCTGCCCAGACAAAGTGATAGGGAAAGCGTTCATGCAGCTCATTCATGAGTGCGGCCAAATTTAAAGTGACGGCCGATTGGTTATAACGCTGACCCAAAGTCATGATGAAAGAGCTACCCTCTTTTGCGCGCACCATCACATATTGATGCAAGGCTGGGTAGCGATCCTTTACTTGCGCCGCAAGTTGATCGGAATACTGACTTTTAAGTTGATTTGCCTCATCGTATGTTTCCACTACGCGAGCGGCATAGTGCTTATTTTTACTGCCATCGTCAATAAAAAACCACGCCGGCAACTTCTCCGCCATGACCTCATGTAAGCCAGCGCGCTCGCAAAATGCCTTAGCAATTGTTACCGACTGCATAACTCCAGCAAGTTTCTTTTGCTCAATGTGCATCATGCGCTCGATGCCCAATTGCGCCTGCTCAATCGATCGTAAAAGAATCAAGCGGCTTGGATCGTCTGCGCGCCATTGCGCTCTTAGTTGCGCAAAGAGCGCTTGCTGGCTAGCAGCGTCCTCGTGGGGCAAATATGCCTTTACAAAGAGCGAATCTTTGCGGGCGTTTTGCGAAGCAACAGCTTTACCGGCCTCGGTTTTAGGTCCTGAGGCAAGACTCTTTTGACTCGTAGTCATATCAATACTCCATTAGGTTGTTGATGAAGTATTGATTAGGACATGGATCAACAATCCAATGTCCCGGATTAATTATTGAACCATTTGCGTAAAGCGATTCTTCTCCAAACGGTTACCTAAACTGCGGTACATATCCAAGTTATCAATCGCATTTTGAATATGCAGTAAATGGTAAATTTTGGTTGCGAACTCGACAAATGGACTTGGAATCGCTCCGGCGAAGCGTTTATTGACAATTGGTTTTTCGCCCTGACCCACTTGCCAAGCCCGAAAGATGGCTGCCGATAGCAAAGTGCGGTAGGGAGTTTGGTTCGGACGCCCTCGGGCTTTTCGTATGATTGGATTTTGCATCGTTTGGCATTGCAATAACCAGGCACGCCGTTGATACGATTGAATTAACTCAATGGCTCGAAGCACAATGAGTTCAATTGCCTGCACCTTATCCTGGCTCTGAAATGATGTGCTGCGGACAATTTTCCGTAGCTCAGCACGAAGTTGTTTTTTGTTTTTCATCAGCCGCTTTTCCCTTTCGAAAAGCAAAACGTAAATAGATCACTAATTGCAATCGCAACTAGCTTAGCATAAAAGATTGCTCTTGTGTTGAGTTGCTTATATTTTTTATAAGCAATTTAAGTGGGCTTTTAGGCTCAATGGCAGAATTTGCAAGAGCTTGGTATTGAAACATGTTTGATGCTCGCTGCAGTTAGATCAAAAATAATTTAATCGTACTTACTGAGGTTTCAAACTGATTGGTACGGTTAATCAATTCTCAATTCGCCACCGTACGCCCGCTCCTGACTCAGGGGTGCCAATAAATTCAATACCTAAACTCTCAAAAGTTTTGATAATTGTGTCGATTGTTTTGAGATTTCCTGCGGGCATTTTGTTCCCAGCTGACTCAAGCCTCACCAAAGTTGAGAAAGCAACTCCGGACCGCTCTGCCAAGCTGCGAACTGTCATTTCTGAAAGCGCTCTAGCTGCCCTAATTTGATTACTTGTAATCAAAGCTAAAATACCCTAAAATAGGATCAATGAATATGTTTTATATATCATTGAATTTATTATGGAGATAAAAAAATGATTAATAATCAAGATTTTACACATAATCGGGCTTCTTTCCTAGGTGGTAGCGATATTGGTGCGATTCTAGGGGTCTCCAAGTACCGCTCTGCTATGGATGTCTGGCTCGAAAAGACAGGTAAGCAAGTAGATCGCAAAGACACTTTTGCTCTGCGCTTTGGGTCCTTTGCCGAGTCGTTTATTGCAGACGAATATGTCCTCCTCACCGGAGAGAAACTAGTTGATCACCCGCAAGGGCTGATGCACCCCAAGTATTCCTTTTGCGTAGGACACATTGATCGCTTTATATTGAAGAATCAGGAATCGCCTCTCTTTACGGCTAATGGAGCACTGAATGCCAAGAAACTCCTCGAGTGCAAAACGGCGAATTACTTCAGTCAAGGTGACTGGGGTGAGCCTGGGAGCGATGCCATACCCCTAGCCTACCTATGTCAATGCTTGTGGTATTTGGGGATAACCAATCTTGCTGAGATTGATGTCGCCGTTCTTTTGGGCGGATCAGATCTGCGGATCTACACGATCACCCGGGACTTAGAGCTTGAGTCCTTACTATTTGAGAAGGCGGCTTTCTTTTGGTGCCAGCATGTACAAAAGGACATACCACCCAGACCCCAATCGATTGACGATTGCCAAGCTCTCTTTCACAGAGCGCGTGTCGGTAAATCGATTGAAGCTAATCCCCAGACGATTGCTTTAATCCAACAACTCAAAACTTTGGGGGCTCAGGCCCTAGTAGATGAGAAGCAAATTAAATCTATTACGCAACAGCTTATGGAAACCATGGCAGACGCCGAAGTGCTCACTTACTTTGGTACACCCATCGTTACATGGAAAGCCCCAAAACCTAGTTATCGGATTGATACCAAGCGTTTGGGTCTTGAGCATCCCGAACTCATCAAGGCTTACCAAACCCCAATCCAAAGTAGCAGACGCTTTGTAGTAAGAGATTTGCCCGAGGAGCTTGTAACTAATGAACCCATCACAGAACGTTTTACATTGGAAGGAGAAATCAAATGAAAAAATGTTCCATCCTTGATATGCCTGAAGATCTGTTGGATGAGGATCAATCTAAGCAACAATCGAAGCCTAAGGGAGCCCAATTAAGACACGCAACGAATAAACACAATCAACCGGAAAGTGGATCTGATCTAGACGCATTAGTCGGTGAGACCGCCAATACTCTAAGGATCGCCATGGGAGAACTTCGCAATTGGACTCAAGAGGCAATAGTTCCAAAAGATGTCCTAAAATCAGTCCTAAGAACGGCTAAACGCTATCAACTCAACCCCCTCTTAGGTCAGATTGATTGGGAAGCGAATCTTGAAGGCGGCTATGAGGTCTTCATCCCGATTGATGGCTGGATTGCCATGATTCATCGAGAATCAAGTTTTAAAGGGCTAGCCTTTGATCAATCCCCTGAGGCTGAACATGGAATTCCTATTTGGATGGAGTGCACCATTTACCGCTCGGATCTCACCCATCCCATCACCGTGCGGGAATATTACGCAGAACTCAAAACGGATCATCCGGTATGGCAACAAATGCCGCGCCGGATGCTGCGACATAAAACCTTGCAACAATGTGCGCGTTTGGCATTTGGGATTACTGTACCAGAATTAAAAACACCCTTTATTCCAACCACTGTGGAGAAGCTAGGTAGAGCAAACTTAAATCAAAGCCCGCTTGATCGTAAAGCATTACTAAAACAAAAATTAATTTGATTGGATTATTGATTGCATCAGACAATCAATTTTCATACTTTATTGGGTATGAGTTGCTTTAATTTTGTTAGATTTTTATTCATCAAAGTTAAAAATCCGCCAACTTGATTTCGCCTTAATATGGTGTAATCCTCGAAAGACTTTTTAATAATATTTTTAATTGATTTATTACTTACCCCGCCATAACCCATACGAACAAGCACTTGGGGTATATAAGATGAAACTAATTTACCTTTACCAAAAAAACGCAAAACTAAATCATAATCTGCAGCTATAAAGTAAGAAGTATTAAAGACTCCTAATCTCTTATAGACAGAGCGTTTTATATAAAGAGTTGGGTGCGGAGGCATCCAACCTTTATATAAATATTTTTCCTCAAAAGAACAGGACTTCCAATAACGTAATATTTTAGAGGTATCATCTTTTTGAACATAAACAAGATCTCCAAATACGGCCTCAATCTTAGAGTTTTCAAAAGATTTTGCAATCTTACTAAGTACATCTACATTGTCAAATATATCGTCTGCATGCAAAAATCCAATAATGTCTCCAGTGCTATGAAGTATTCCTTTGTTTAGGGCGTCATAAATACCCCTGTCTGGTTCACTGATGTAAACATCAAATTTTGACTTATATTCCTCAAGAATTTTTAATGTGCCATCAGTTGATCCGCCATCAATTACTACGTATTCAACTACAGGATGACTCTGAGATAGTACTGAATTTAGTGTATTCCGCACGGTTTTAACATTATTGTAAACAGCGGTGATAACTGATATTTTTTTCAATTCACCAACCTCTTTTGGATACGTACTTGCCTTTCAATCAAATTTGTAAATTCTTCTGAAAATTTATGGAAGTTAAGATCCGCCGATCCATCGAAATGTCTACTTTTCATGCTATCAAAGTCAGAAATTAGTAGATTAAAATTTTGCAGGATATTTGCTAGTTGATCCGGCGCATCTGGATCAAAAAAAATTGCATTTCTATTTTGCTCTTCATGAACCCGCAGTCTAGACAAAATCATAGGAATTCCAATTGCCTTTGCCTCCTCAACGGTAGTACTCCATCCCTCAAATTTAGATGGATTTATTAAGGCAGTGCATTTCATCATTAAAGACGTAATGTGGATGCTAGGGATTACGCCAAGCAATCTTAAGTTATCCACTAATCCATGAAAGCTAATAAGACGTTGAATTTTTTCGAAATGATGCGGATCCCTCTCATCTGCCTGTTTTCCTGAGCAAACAATTACTATATTTATTCCGCGTTTCTTAAGATTTATTAATGCATGAATTACACAAATATGATTTTTATGAGCCCAAAACTGATTAGGCAAAAAGAAAAAGGGGGTTGATATTCCATATGCATGTGCGATTCTTGATGCTTCCTCTATACTTGGTAACTTTGGTGGTAGAGTAGAAAAACGAACTACACTAGTACAGCCCTTGGTTCTTGGGTAATATTTTTCACAATCCGCTCTAGCATCTTCGCTGCTTAACATAATATGTCTACCGGACAGGACTTGTGCTCTAAAGCCGATTTCTCTTTTCCAAAATGCTTTCCAGCCAAATAATCTTCTTAAATAGTGATGTTGGAAATCCGGTATCCAAGTTAGGACTGGCAATGGAAAACGCCAGCCATAAAATCTCGCAGACTCAAAGATAATGTCAATTTCGTTCTCTAAAAAAACATTTAGAGCTTCATTATCTGAACCTAATAAAATTGCTTTAGATAAGCGCACTGAACCTCTGGTTGTATTGAATACCTCGTCTCTGACTACTTTAACTTTTTTAATTGTTTCAAAGGCAATAAGATCTTCGCTAGGAATATCAGTACCAGCAAAAATAAAAGATCGAACTCGATCAGAAGAATAGCAAGATAGTGCGCTAACAAGATTAAGTAAATAATTATATCCACCCCGCCATGTTCGGCTATCGATATAGTTAAATGCAATATTAATCATTATCTAATTTTCATGTGCTTTAGATACCACTCTACATAATTTGGCACTCCAATTTGAACAGGAAATTTCGGTGTAACACCCAATGAATTCAATAATCGACAATCGCCAACCAAGTTGTGCGGATCTCCGATACGAGTTTTCTTGTTGAAAAAAATTTCTGCATTGGAGGGCCAAGAGCTTAAAACAAGTTCTGCTACATCTCTCACGCTCACACCTTGGCCTGTACCAACATTTATTATTGGAGCGTCATTTGACGCTAAATCGCTTAACGCGACTAAAGCAAGAACTATATCGCGAATATCGGTCCAATCTCTAGTCTCATTACCAGATCCGCCTAATGTGATCGGCACATTATCTAGCAAGAGCTTAGAGCACAGATCCCACAGTAACTGCTTTTGTAAATATTTACCATAAACAGAAAATAGTCTCGCTATGACAATATTGAGTCCAAATGTCTTTGCATAGCTTTGACAAAGTCTTTCCATTATTAACTTATGCTGTCCGTATGGGGAACAAGGCTCGCACACAGCCCGCTCGGATATGGGGTGCTTATAGCAATCACCATAAACAGCTGCGCTAGAAATTGCAACCAATTTACAGCTTGGTGCATTTAGCTTGACCCACCCTAATAAATTTTCAGTTCCCACAACAGTACGGTAATAATCCTCATTGGGCTTTTCTAATGAAAGTCCAACAGAAGAGCCACCGGCAAGATGAAATATCTTATCCGGAATATCGGATAAATTTAATAATAAATCAAGATTTTCCGCGATTAAAGACCCATCAATCCACTTGGAAACACCAAACTCTGAAGCCTCAAGAACTGACCACGATCCATGACCTAAGCCAAAAACCTTGTAACCCAACCTCGTGAGAAGTAACGAGAGATTACGCCCAATAAAGCCATGCGCACCAGTTATCCAAATTGACTGCCTAAGTAAAGTGTTCACTGCCATGCAATCTGAGAAATAAGCGATACATCGCTAACGTGTTGTATACAAATTCCCGCATCCTAATTATTCAAATCTTCAACTTTTAGGATCTCCCCGGTAATAACATCTATTACAGGTAATTGCATGATCGAATTTAATTCCTCCTTACCAAATTGGCAAGTAAGGCCACCGTGAATGTTGCGACCCTCTCGAAACTTAGCTGTCACAAAACAATCATCAATTGACACTTCATGCACTTTATCGTTTAACAAATCTCGCCTAACAAAAAAAGCATTACTTCCGGCAGAATTGGTGCCAACTAATGCCATATTCATATTATTTGCTAAAATATTAAAGGCTGGTAAGCTAGCACCATAATATAAATTCGAGTAGTGCATTTGCGATCGAACAAAAGTAGATGAATATGGCACAGATACCGCTCGATTCATTCCAAATAATGCGTTGTATTCAACAATCAAAACTCGTGGAGTCCACGCAGCAAGTTTATCAAGCACAAAGTAATCGACTCCATCAATATCTACAGATAAAATACCGACATCTCTATTAAAACCGCTTAACGAAATCAGTTCATTTATATTGTCTTGAGTAATGAATGAACACACGGCATTTAGTGAATGCCTCCAATAAAAGTATGATTTTTTTAGCCTATTGATGTTTTGACTAGATCCATCAATCACAAATCCTTCCCAATTATCCTTTTGTAACAAAAAACGGCAATTAGATTCAAAAAAATCTTCAATACCAAATTCAACAAAAGTTTTATTTTTTATTTCAATATTTTGAATGAGAAATTGAATTATTCCATCTTCACCCCACTGCGAAAATACTTTAAATTCATAATCAGATAATTTTAAATATTTTTTAGTTGTATTAATTTTACATAATATTAATCCTTGATTTATCTTAATAATATCTAAATCGCGATTAATAGTAAATAATTTGCGTAATAAATAAATAAATGATTTTAGACTAGGGAGCATGCAATATCTTATTTTTAAAAATACTTATAGTGACTTTCATTTTTAATTATGAAATTGATTATTAGCCAAGTCATTAGAATGCCAACAGTATAAGCAAAGGATGAAAGGATTCCACCTCTCATATTATATATAACCAATCCAGCCAACTGAAAATAAATTAAATGGCCAAGAGCTAAATTACTACACTTGTATCTTAAGTAGTAAGAATCTATTTTTTTAAAAAGTAGTGCCAGTAATGGCGCCCCTAAAATAACTCCAAAATACCAAAAATTTAAATAGAGTTCTCCTATAATAGGCATGGATACATTTTCCAACCTCAAATAGGATAGTTGTGATATTTCAATTCCAGAAGTCACAGGCTTTGAAGGCCATATGAAACGAGGTATGAAAAAAAAGATTGCACCCAAAAATCCATACCCATAGCTAATTGGGCCCACATCTAAAGCTCTAAGATACATTTGAAATGCATCAAAGGAGCCTCCCTGTTGATATTCAAGAAAAGAAAAGTTGCTCAATTTTTCAAAAGAATAATCTCTAAATACCTCAAGAATCGGAAAGACGAATAATAATCCAAACAACAATACACATGGAAAAATATAAAAATTTTGAGATAAGATTATTTGACCTTTAAAACGCTGCCTCATACTTGCAACCATTAGCAATGGCATGTAGAGGGCAGCAACAAGAAAACGAGAAACTCCACTTGGCGATGCTGCAAAAATCATAACTAAAATAAAAAATGTCTTAATAAAGAAACCTCTAGGCCCTAGCAAAATATAAGTTAAGCCAATATTAAATAATAATGGCCTCAAAAAAAATTCAACAATTAGAAAAGAAAACTTGTTATCCACATTTAAATCTGCACTTAATTCACCCCCTTTAACAAATAAAGATAGAATTTGAAAATCAAAAAGATAAAATAAGAAAAAAATTCCTGTAATTGAAATAATTACAAACCATCTAGTTTTCGAAGCGGGAATGGTATGAGCTGCAAATAACAAAATTTTGTTGCTAGAAGAAACTTTTATATTTAAGGTTATCCAGAAAGAAAACACAAAAAGAAATGTAGAGACCGCACCAAGAAGCCTAATATCATCAGTAAAGTCATCTCCCTCCCAGTAAATAATTTCATTGCTTAATTCATGTATCGGAAAAATTGAAAAGAAGACAAGAAAGAAAATTCCAGCTGCTTGTGTCAACATTCCGCAACTTTTTTGGGCCATAATTTTTACCGAAATAATTCCAATACAAATATGAAAAAAATTCAGCAGGAAATTTTTCTTAAAATCTAAATCATTGAAGATTAAAAAAAATGAGAAAAGTATCAATACATAATATATATAGGTCGATTTATTATTAAAAACCCACATAATTTTTATATAAATTAACCAGGACAATCACAGTAAACATAACCGTTGTATGTCAAAAACATAGGTGCATAAGCTGGTAGAAACCTCAATAAAATCTTGCGCATTAAATTTTTTATTTTCCCCTTAATCATTCCGTATAAAAATTGCTCATACTCTTGAGAGGGAGAAACTACTTTACTTTCAATAACCCTAAATCCAGAAGATTCCAGTAAGTTTATTAATGTTTCTATAGTGTAGAAATTGATATGTCCAGTTTTTTTTCCATTTGATACTGCGCGATTAATATTAAACCCGTGTTCAAGAGGCACCTCGATAAGCAACCTTTTTGATACTCTCCCTAGCTCGTTAAGAAATAGACGCTCATGCTCAACATGTTCAAGAACGTGTATCGCAATACCGAGATCAAATTCTTTATTTTTGAAAGATATTTGATAGCCGTTAAATTTCTTTACCTCTACCAACTCGGGAATGTTACGTAATTTAATTTTCTCTATTCCGCTCTCAGAAACTTCCAAAGCAGTCATTTTTTTAAAGTTCCCAACCCTTGAGAGTTCGGCCAAAACATTTCCATCACCAGCTCCGACATCCAATAAACTTAAGTTAGTTTCATTTTGAGTAGCTAAGATAATATTCCTTGCAGAGATCATGGCGGATAATTTTCTTTTATAGGATAGGCGCTCATTTTCACCATAATAGTCTTCATATATTTCAATATATTTTTGATTAATTTTATTATATTGTCTGTCCATAGAATATTTATATCTTAAATTTTAATTATATGTTTAATAAAAAATCTCAATAACTTGTTCTAATTTTTTTTATCTGATATATTTAAGTTTTATTCGGCGCAAAGTATTCAAGAGTAATTTTAAAACCCTCAAATAAAGTGGGCCTCTCAATGTTTTTAAAGAAGTTTTAATTCGAATTAAATCGACCTCTGCTAGTTTTATATCTTTGGAAAACTCTAAAGGCATTAATCTAGGGATTAAGTTTGCATCCTCTAAATACAAAACATCACAATGTGTCCCGCTTCCATCAAATCCAATATTTTTCACCAATGACACAGGGGGGTACACTACTACTCCCGAGCAACGATAAACACTCCAATTCCAACGGATTGCCCAAGAATCAATTATTCCCATTTTCTGCCTAAAAAGCATATCTGAATACGGATAACTTCCACCCACATCAAACTCTCGCCTGATGTCCTTATTATTCAATAGCAACTCCCATCCTAGAGCATCTGGATCAAAATTTGCCCAAGCATGACTCCATGTTGCCCAACCCCAACTTGATATATTTGGTAAAAATAATGTCTCCGATTTCTCTATAAAATCCGGTATTGGAAACATGTAAGCTGATATTTGCATTACTTTGGGGACATATTTATACTCATTCAATCCATTATTCAAATAGCTTAAAAAACCTCTATCTACTTCCAAATCATCTTCAACAACAATTACCGTGCCATATGTTTCAACAATTTCAGTAACCCCAGCTATCACTGAGGCAGAAAGTCCACGATTAGTTTTAGCCTCAACTACAGTCTTATTGGGATGAAACCATTCATTTGCAATTATTCTAGTTTCATTTACTGTTAACTCATGATTGGAACCCTTGGGTCCATCACAAAAAATAAATAATTTGCTTAAATTAAATTCAGGATTCGTAGACAAGGCACGTAAAGCCCTTTTAAGGTGTTTTGGTCTATCAAAGGCAAATATAACAACTGGGGCGTATTCTGCACTCTGAAACACCTTCTTTATCATATTTAAAATAATATATTACAGTACTAAAATTACTGTATGTACTTTTAAGTAATTAGTCAAAGAATTTATCACTGAAAAATAATGATCCATTTATTGACAAATGAGAATGATCTCGATAATTTGGAATACCTGAATCACTAATTGGAAAATTTCCAGGAATATAATGATGTGTATAAAAAATCTCTACATTATTTCTCAGCTTAACTTCATTAATTAGTTTATTATAGTCATCAAAGTCTCTAATAAATATTGAATTATCTAATTTACATTCTTTCTTAAAGTTTATTGGCCTTTTTATGAAACATTCCTTAATGTCACGACTAAGGTCCGGTAAATCATAAATTATGATAACGCGCTTTCCGCGCTCTTGAAACAAATTGATTGTTCTACTAAAGGCATTTAAAAAAAATTCATAATTATTCTTAGCATAAATTGATCCCATCTTATCAGTATATATGAGATTGTTAGCAAAATATGCTGCATGCCAAAAACTTATATATACGATGCCTATTTTATTTGATTCTAAGATTGAATTAAAAATGGGATTCATTCTAGAATAGCAATTTGGAGAAGTATGTGGTCCTGACATATCTATACCTATTAATGGAGGACATCCACCAGCGCCCATATTTAGTAAATTTTTTCCCTTTTTTTTATAAAATTCGCTTAGGCCCCAATAGAAATGATTAGAATGCGAGTCCCCAATAATCGCTACATCAGGCGGGATTAAAATATTGGAAATATTGCAATAGTCATCACCGGGGTATTTCTCAAGACATTCTTTACTTGAATTATATGATTTATTCCAATCAAACTGATTCAATACTTCATTGCTGTTAATTCGATAACTAAAGCCTTTTTGAATTTTTATAATGTATCCAAATATAGCAATAATTACCATTAAAACTATAAGTATATATTTAATATAATAATTTTTAGTTTGCTGTATAGGTTTTTCAATTAAATAGTATGTAAAAATTGCTAATATTACTATTAATATGATGCAGACAAGAATTCCCAAAAAAGATAATTCTTTACCCCACAACAATTTTGCTAATGACAAAATTGGCCAGTGCCATAGATAGAGTGGAAAACTTATTAATCCAACCCATACTAAGAGAGGATGACTAAGTATGAATTTATTAAAAAAGTTATCTTCTCTGCTCAATATTACAATAGCCACTCCAATTACCGGGAGTGCAGACCACCATCCTGGAAAATTTAGATCTTTATTTATTATAAAAAAAGAAATCGCAATTAATCCAATACCTACGATAGGTTTTAGTTTGCTTAATAAATTTATGAAATTAACTATTAATGCATTATTTTTAAATTTAAAATCCTGACTAACTAACCGTGGATTTTTTAGCAAAATGTATGAAGTAAGAGAGCCAATTAAGAGCTCCCAAAACCTAGTTTGTGATAAGAAAAACGCATGATAGCTATTAGTTTTAATGATTAATATATTTAATTGAAATGAAATTAGTATTAGGGCCAGTAGTCCAAATAATATATTATTTTTTTTCCATAAATAATATAGCAATATAGGCCAAATTAAATAAAATTGCCACTCAATTGATAGTGACCATAAATGAAGCAGGATCTTTTTTTCAGCTGCCGTATCAAAATAACCACTCTCATTCAAGAAGATATAGTTGGATATAAAGGTTGATCCCGCAAGTACATGTTTTCCAAGTTGCTGATATTCATCGGCTAGAAGAAAAAACCATCCGAAAATTATAACAAATAATAGAATAACTATTAATGCAGGAAAAATTCTTCTTATCCGACGGATATAAAAATCTTTGAATCTAAATTTGCCATTTTCTAAATCATTAAAAATGATAGTTGTAATGAGATATCCTGATATTACAAAAAAGATATCTACCCCTATAAATCCACTTTTAAATATATTAGGATATGCATGAAAACCAATTATTGAGATAATTGCAATCGCACGAAGACCATCGATATCAGCTCTATATTTCATCTCAATTTTAAGATACTATTTAAATTATAAAATAATAAACCTTAAAATTAATCTCTGCCTTAATTGTTGTTAAGTGAAAAGATAAATGTATTATGTGTCTTAGCAAGAATTTTATAACCATTTTTAACTAGAATAGTTACAGTTGGATGCGCATCCAAGTGTTGTATTGATGTGTTGAGTAACTCGATAGCAATTACTGCAGGCCTATACTTTTCCCAGTCATTTGAACATATAACCTCATAATCCAACCCCTCTACATCGATAGACATAAAATCAATTTTTCTATGAAATGGAAGGTTATTGTCTAATATGTTTTTTAAAGTGAGTACAGGTATATCAATTTTGTTAATTATTTTATATTTATGGCACTCTTGATTTATTGCCTGCTGCATTGAAAAGGTATTCAAAGCTGGCTCGTTAAAGGCGTAGTACGTAAAGGTTCCCTCCTTTAATCCTACCCCGCACTCTATAGTTATATCTTTTGAGCGAAAGTATTTAAAAATTTTTTTGGTCCCTGGAAGGGCATCAATATTGATTCCAGTCCAACCGCGTAGATAGAAATAGTATGTATTAGAAAAACGAAATGGATGATGCGCACCCACATCCACATAAAATCCTTTTTTTACACCCATATTATCAAATATACGTGCCAATACTAAGTCCTCACCTTCTTGAGAAAAAGAAATGCGTCCACGAGGGAGATTTTTGAATAGATTTTTAAACATTCCCATTTGACACTTTTTAATTAGCAACATTATTTTAATTTCAAAGCGTATATTCAGCTATTTTTTTCTACGACTAATATTCCATCTTTTATATGCCAGACTTCATCAACTGTATTAGTTATAAAGCTGTCGTGAGATATAAATAAAAGTATTTTTTCACAAAACATTTTTTTTATATTATCAACAATTTGGTTTCGAGTATGCATATCGAGCGCACTAGTTGCTTCATCAAGGATTAATACATCTGGATTTCTTAGAATAGCTCTTGCTATACCAATACGCTGTCTTTGGCCACCAGACAAATTTGCGCCTTGGTAATCCAACCTAGTCTCTAGACCCCTCTCCAGGGATTGAATGAATTCTGTTAAACCGGCACAATTGATAGCAATCTGGAGATCGTTCTTTGAAGCTTTAAAGCCAAGTGTAATATTATCCTTAAGGCTTCCGCTAAAAATTCTAGTCTGCTGCTCTACTAGAACTATTTTACGGCGCAATGATGTTAGATCAACCATCGAATATGGGTTCTCACCAATCAATATTTCTCCTGATATTGGATCTAGCATCCCCAACATAACATCGCAAAAAGTTGACTTGCCAGCACCTGACTTGCCATTGAGAGCATAAGATCTTCCTGCGACTAATTTTGCATTAATATTATTTAATATAGGATTATTTTTCACATAGCCACAATATAAACAGTTGATACTAATTTCAACTATTGAGGAAATTATCCTTTTATTAGAAGCGTCATATTTCCTTTTTTTCTTTGCTAGTATTTCGTTCAGATCATTTATACCACGCATATCGATTATTGCGCGTCCTCCAGATGCAACTACAGAGCCCATAAATGCCAAAATACGTATTAGCATTGTAGTGACCGTAAAGAAATATACTACTGTGAAATTTTCTCCATAATCATTTGTTGGATATAAAAAAACTAAAGCCACTAAAACTAAGATAAGTCCTGGAATTGATCTATAACCGTGGTTAAATGCGTCTAATAAAAATAAGACACGTCCATGTCGATTAATCACATTTTTATATCGATCGGCGACAAATTTTTCACCTCCCATTGATCTTATTGAGCGAATCCCATTGAATCCCTCAATGAAAGTAGTATTTGTTTCCCTAGATAGAATTAATGATTCATTACTTAGAGCGAATACTTTGCGCATCGTTAATCCAATACAAATTCCAGAAATAGTCAGAAAAATTATTGTTACCTCAAAAACAAGTGGAGAGAACATCCACAGAACTATTAAGCCTATCACGGCAGCCAAGAATGCAGATAAGGTTTGGGCCAAATGAAAAAATACCTGCCCGATTCGCACCGCCTCATCACCAGATAATGTAATATAGTGGCCAACTGTTTGTTCATAAACATGAGCAAGCGGCTCATCAATAATTACTCGAGTAAAAGTTTCGGCACTAAGTTTTGCCATTATTTTCTTGGAAACCCAAGTATTGATATTGGTTTGCGTTACTCCAATTGCAATGCGCATTCCCAAGAGTAATAGAAAAATCCACAGCCAGGTTTGCGGGACATCCCGTAGATTAAGATTCTCAGCAATTACTCGCCAATAATCCATTACTTTTAATGCTACTAAGCTAGCTTCCTTATTGTCCCCGCTGAATAGGAGAACAACACTCAAAGCGGCATATTCAAAAGTTACGCCAATAATCGTTAAGATTATTGCAATTGTTGCAGATGGGAATTTACTAAAAACAAAATATATAAATTTAGGGAAAATTCTAACAGCACTAATTAATTGAAATATTTTCATATACTCCCAATTAAATCAATATTTATACTTTGGAAATATATTCAATCTAAAATTTTTTAAAAACATATAGTGTAGGAAACATTAAAGGGTTATGAGAAGTATTCAGCCTGTTTCTAATGATCTCAATGCCATTAATGCTTGATATATTCCTTTCAAAATTCTTTAAATAATTTGCCTTAATATGATTTAATCTACCTATTAAACCTCTAAAACTGTAAGGATAATTTTCAGGCACAGGCTCAATATGAATTGATCCGTGTTTTATATGTCTAAATATGTTTTCAATTGCTACTTTATTTTCATTTGGTAATTGTTCGAGTGAATACAACGTAAAAGCAATATCAGTTTCGGGAAATATAAAATCAGAATCTTTTGAATTTACATAATCTAATTGAGTGTAATTAACATTTAAACCAAATTTTTTTGCAGCCTTTTGAGCTATTTCAACTCCTGGTCCGCAAAGCTCATAACCGTACATTTCTATATTTGGCAAAAATTTTTTCAAATAAAGCAGATTTCTTCCAAGCCCACAACCATATTCAGTTATTGATTTAGCTTCGGGAAAATATTTTTGAATTGATTCGAGAATAAGTCTTCTGTTAAAGTTATTACTATCAAAAGTCCCATAATTTAATTTGCCCTCTAGATTATGAAAGGATTTTTGATTATCTATTCCATCTACACAAAGCCAATCATCTATCGATTTTGACTTATCTAGTAATGGGGTATAAATTGACCAACCATCGGAATATTCAACGCTAACTTCCTTTGTTTCTCTAGTCATTTTTGGGCGGACTATAGCAAAAATTGAAGTACGAATAATCCAAAAAAAATTTCTTAACATAAAAATCTCTTTATAAATATAGTGAATATAAGAAAGGGTATTTTTTTATACTGGTTTTTAACTGATCATCACAGATCTTAGAAAACTTTGATTTTGAATATTTTCCACCAAATAAGGAGTTCGAATATTGAAATTGCAGTATTAATCTATCATTATTAATTAAATGTTTTCCCTTATGTAGACCTCGGGTATCTTCTGCGATAATCGTCCCCCGTGGAGCTATAAATTCTATTATCTTTGAAGAATCATATTTCTCATTAATTTGATCATCAGATAATCTTGAGTATCCTTTTTCTAAAAAGGAACTGTGTATTTTATTTGACTTATGCGTGCCCTCAATAAATACATGTGGGCCTGTTTCGGCCGTAACATCTGTTAAGTAAACAAAAAATTTGAGCCACTTAGGCCTATCCATATCAAAATGAAAATATTGAGCAGCTTTCATATCAGCAGTTTTTGAGTAAGCCGTATGCCACCACATTGAAACGATATCTATAGTTGGTTTGGAACCGAGATAACTCTGAGCAACATCAGCAAAAGATATGTCACCGAGTAATTTTTGAATATCCTCATTTCCCAACAAGCCATCTATTGAAAAGTCGTATCGGACACATTTACTTCGGCCCCTTGGATATGTGATAGTTTTTATATCACTAGCATTTACTTGATTATCCATTTCTCGACCCATGCACGGTTTTTTTAGCGCAAATTCTAAAAGCCTATTACATACTTCCTCTGATAATTTATTCTCAAATATGTAATACCCTTTTTCAATTAGACTATTAACTGCTTTAGAAACTTCACTTTTGAGCAATCCACTGTTTTCAGTGTAATCAATAGCTACAGGAGGCTTAAATTTTTTTATAAGGGCAGTTAACAAATCATTTGAGCGACCGTTAGTCAAACAGAATAAATGAATCATGCTTTGGTAGCCAAAATATGGAGTCTTATTTGTAAGAACATGCACTAGCAATCCTATAATTAAGCCGCAAAAATATATGGAAATTTTGATAATTTTCAACATTTATTCATCATTTTCTTAATAAAATTACTAAATTCTTTTTCGGTTTTTAAGCGATTCAAGGCATTTATAATATCAAGTTCACTGCCCTCAATTACATTACATTCTCTCCAGAGATTAATAAATGCATTTTTTAGTGATATTTCACCTGGGCTACCATATAAATTCCTCATAAAATAAAATGCTAGAGATTCTTTTTGCATTTCTTCTTTAGATAATGAAGAATAATTTGGTGTTTCTAACATTTCTTTATATTCGTCTCGATTTTTTGCAGTTCTGCAGAAATTAAAACTGTGGTGCGGATGCTCACCAAAGCATATAACAGGAATACCCATGTATCCCAACTCATGCGCAACCGTTCCATATGCCGTAACTCCACATGCCATTCCTAATCTTACCAGTTTAAAATTGGATATATAGGGCGATAGCCATTTTAGGTTGGGATATTTTAATTTGAGATCATTAATTGGAGACTGATTTAATTGGTTTGGGTGTGGTTTTAGGTAAAAATTAATTGACTTAGAACAAAGTGTTTCTATAGTGAAACAAATCCAGCTCCAAAAATCACTAAATATTAAATTTGGATAAGAGTTATAGTTATCGTAAAATTCGTGTAAAAAAATTACCACCGAATCATTGAAATCTTTAGGTATCTCAAATTCGCTATTTTTGTATACCGACTCTTTCATATAGCCTATACCTGGATCTATTCCACCATTAAGCCTCACTTCCAAGTGGGCTCTAGCATCTTTAAGTCGATCAGCTTGATTCTCTAATTGATTAAATATTTCAAAAAATTTAGAGTAATCAATTGCATGATACGGTCTGTGAATGGTTAATTTATTCCCAAATCTTGCGTGATCACCAAAAGTATAAACGGCAACTCCCTGTTGAAGTGCGGCACGTACTGGAATTCCATGCTCCAAATAGGACGAATAGGGACTTAAATAAATAATTGGTTTCTTTTTTTGGAAGTATTTTCTAGCTTGATTTACATCACTGATTGCTTGCCAAATAATTATCTTTACAAATGTATCATCAGGATTAAATTTTGGGGAGGGTTTAAAACGTAAATATGAATCTATCACTAAGTCTGCAATTTCAATTTCATCGACAACAAGACTAAATGGGTGGGTTTGATTTTTCAAATGCAACCATAGTGCATTAGCTCTCAGCCAGTTCTTTATTTTTGTAAGGGGCTGAAAAAAAACTACGCTACGGTAAGCTATACCGCTTTTATCATCACCCCAGGCGCGCTCCCATTGAGAAAGGAAAATATAACAAAAAATGCTTGATCGCTTTAAAGAAGGCAATAAACCAGCACCAAGACTGGCGCTGATAGATCGGACGTTAATTAGGTCAACTTTGATGTTTGATGTTTTAGATATCTCATTACGTATTAACTTAAAAAGTAAAAAAAAGAATTTGTCTGGCGTATTTTGTATACATATTAGCTCTTTTCTTGTTGGGTTAGAGTTGGTCCCTGAATTCCGGCTTATAGATTGGAGCAGTTGCTTGGTCAATCCATCCGGATAAATCGAAAAAAAACGTAATAATTTTCGAATAAAATCACTTAACCTATTCATGTTTAAAATAACGTTCTTTTATATTTATTATTATTTGATATAAAAATGCTTAGGTAATATTTATTAGCTAAATTCCTCAAGAAATATTTTTGCATTTAAAAAATAGAAAAGAAATTTACTTTGACTATTCGGCAAATGGGATTTTTCAATTATTTCCTCTATAGCGCCCCTCTGTATTAGGTCAAATATAGGACTTTCATCAAGAATTTGTTTTTTGATGGTTGAGTCATTTAAGTTCAAGTAATCAAAAATTGGTGCATTAAATCCTACTTTTCTAGGATTATCAAGAACTACGTTAGGAGCTAAGCCTCTTACCGCTTCTCGTAATATGGATTTTGCTCGTCCATTACGTACTAAATGTTGCGTTGGAATTGTTTGGCAAACATCAAATAAATTTCGATCCAAAAAGGGTGATCGATTTTCCACGGAATAGTACATCGAATTTAAATCATCTTCATGCAATAAGACGGGAACAGATTCATGAAATAATTCATTATTCATTCTATTTCGAAGTAAATTATTGCTGTAGTTTTCTTCTATAAATGGCTCCATCCATTCTTTCTTCAAGAATGATGCGAATAACTTTGCATCTAAAAATATATGATCGCGTAGTTTTGGATTTTTAATAAAACAATCCGGATCCTGCAAATATGGATTTCTTACGATTGGAGAAACGATTTTCAGCCAGTTATTTCTAGCGGCGATTCTATCTTCGTGATCTTCCAAAGAGGCTAAATATAAATTATGGTGATCATAATATCCACTAAACAATTCATCAGCAGCTGTACCAGATACTGAAACTTTAAATCCATCCGTTGCAATTTTTTCCATTAATTGCCACTGCGCATAATATGTAATTGTTGAAATTGGCGAATCGTGATATTTGACTAGTTTTCTTAAATTTTCCAAGAAATCTTTTTCTGAGATTGGAACTATAGTATGTTTAAGCTTAAGCTCACTTACTGATGCCATAACCATTTCTCGCTCTTCATATCGAGCATCTGTATTCATTATGGTGTAACCATGTACATCGTACTTTAGATGTTTTTTAGCAATTGAGATAAGGGCATTAGAATCAATTCCCCCACTCAGACAAAAAGCAATCGGCACGTCAGATCGCAATCTTAACTCTACAGAGCGCAATAAAGCATTGCGAGCACAATCCACAGCATCATCAAAAGTCATTGAATCATTCTGCTGATTAAATTTAGGCACCCAAAATTTATGGACAGAATGAATGCCATGGTTATTTATCGTTAATACTGTACCAGGCGCTAACTGTTTTATGCCCTTAAAAAAAGTATCGTTGGTCTTATATAAGGATTTATAACCATTTACCATATATCTAAGTAAATGGTTTTCGTTAATTTGTAATTTTTGACCCGAAAGAGCGGCGATAAATTTTGGCTCAGAACCAAAATAAGTGCCCGTGTGATCGCGATAAGTGTAAAGCGGCTTTTCTCCAAAGCGATCTCTGGAAAGCATTAGACCATCTTTATTTAACCAAGCAAAAGCCCACATTCCCTCGCATAAGTCCAGACCTCGTATTCCATAATTTTCAAGAACTTTTGATAGGACTTCCGTATCACCTTCAGTGCTAAAAACATTTTGAGCTTTAAGGAGCCTGTCTTTAATCTCAAGATAGTTGTAAATTTCTCCATTGAAACTTATGCAACCATTATTAGTAACAAACGGCTGATTAGATCGCTCATTAAGATCTAGCACCCTTAATCTTGAATGTAATATTTGAGCATTAGTATTGCTATTAACTTTTTTATAAAAATATCCGTTACCATCGGGGCCACGATTTTTCATTAAATATCTACAGTAAGCTATACGATCCTCTGAAATGAATTTTTCACCAAAGTAGCCAGCAATTCCACACATAATTAAGATACCATGATTCTATTTAGCTTAAATGGATCACTATTAGCGCTATTATTTCCTGCTATGGCGGTAGGACAGCATCTAACACCACGAATTTTTAATTCTTCAATTACAAAATCAGAAAAGCAATTCGCCAATCCTTCAGGATACGAGTAATGTTTTAAATTAATACCACCCCGTTTTTTTAGTAATAGAGCACTTATATCTAGCTCATTTTTTAAGTCATCATGAGATAAAAAACTTAATATAGAGTGATTATGACCATGACCGCCAAAACTAATAAATTCGCTCTCGAGCTTAACTTTGGCAATTTGATCCCACGAAAGCTTCAAATCTAGAGGGTCATATGAATTGAATATTGCTCCTGCTCCCACAAGATCATCACACAATTTGTCTGCAAAAAGTTCGGAATTGCAGTTTGGTGAATTTTTTACAAATCTTCTTATTTCATTTAAAAAGGATATTTTTTCATTGATATCTTTAATTGAGTAGGATGCATTGGTTTCCTCAACTCTGATTTTAGTTTTATTTGTAATCTCAACTGCATCCTCAATTCTATCTATCCATGACATTCTATTGTGTTCAATAAAACTTGTTGTTAAATAAATCATTGAAGGTATTTTATATCGCTCGAGTACCGGAGCAGCTACGCTCAAGTTATTTTCAAAACCGTCATCAAATGTAATAGCAAAAGAGCCTGGCAAAAAATTTTTCTTATGTTCAATATGTGATAGAACTTGATCCATCGATAGTGGCTTCCCATAAGCCGCAAGGTTGGCGATATAACTTTTAAATATTTCAACCTCTATGTGTTTATTTGTATAATTTCTCAATGGATGAACTTGATGATTAATCACTCCGTGAAATAAAAAAATTGTCAAATTTTCGTGATGAAGTAAGTTGCAAATATTTGAGGGGTTTATAGGATTCATATCAATCAAGGCTGTTCACATAAGCATTAAAATTTTGTACGCATATTTCCTTTAGCACAGCTGGCATGGCAGAATAATATCTTCCAACCTGCAGAAGCTTACGACTAGGTATTGGATGAATTTTTTTTGAGCAGCAAATTAATCCGATTGACATTTGCACACACATTTCAGTATTTACGGATCTTAATGCTTCAATAGGCATACCTTTAGTTATTTTCAAATCGCCTTGCATTACGATGCTACCCTTATCAAAACTTTGGTTCATGTAATGTAGAGTTGATGATAAAGATGAAAAATCTCTGTGATAAATTGCCCATAAGTGGCTATCTAAGCCACGATAGCGAGATGGATCACCACCATGCAAGTTAAATATCTTTTCAGGGAAAATCTCCAATAATTGTCTGCTTAAAAGCCTAGTTCCAAACCCTATAACGATATCTGCATTTTCATTTTTTAAAGATTTTAATGAATCTTCGGAATTTAAAGAATGAAAATATTTTGTCTGAGCAAATTTTGAGATTAGATCCACTTCATTAAGATTCCATTTCCTAAGTTCGTATTGATTACGACTCAACTCAAAATCATGATTAATCTCAAATGGGTATATTTTATCCGCGAAACTTTCACAGTAAGTAACAACATTATCAAAATTTTCAGCTATTTTTTTTACATAATACATGTGATGAACTGTTTGGGTAGTTAAGATAATTACTTTCATGACAATTTATCAAGAGTTATTAATTCACCTTGCTCAATTTTTTTAATAACTTTTTTTCCGATTATCCTGTCCTCGCCACCAGCGGATATTCCATTTCCAGGTCTGACCCAAGTAATATCATTTATATAAATCGTATCTCCAGCACATAAATCTCTTTTTGCCGCAACAGATCTTCTCATGCCGACAAGAGACTCTAATTCGCAATTTTGAATTTCTTTAATGCCGCTTCCCATGAAGATTTCTGCTTGTCGAATCTCATTTACTAATGCATGCATTTCTCTTGGATCAGCAGACAGCTGATGATCTCGGAAATCTGAGCTTGCCTTGTCTAAGGTGAAATGTTTTTCTATTATCATCGCGCCTGCCCCTACAGCCAAAATGCAAGCTTTTGTACCCAAAGTATGATCCGAATAACCAATAGTTACCCCAGGAAAATTTACTCTTAAGTCATTTATTGCCGCAATATTTGCATACTCTGCAGGTGTAGGGTAACTAGAAACACAATGCAATAATGATATGTTTTTTAACTCTCCTCCATTATTACACCAAAAACTTATAATACCTTTCAATTGGCTTATGTTGATTAAGCCGGTAGACAAAATAGTAGGTTTATTGAATGATGCTATTTTTCTTATAAGAGGAAAAAAATTATTATCGCCTGATGATATTTTAAAAATGGTTTGAATTTCGTTAAGAAATTCTGCGCTATCCAAATCAAATGGTGTCGAAAAAAACTTCAAATTTAATTCATGGGCTTTTTTTGACAGGGCGATAAATTCGGTATTCGACAACTTAAAACTTCTTAATCTATCCAACCGGACTTTATCGGCTTTAGATACATATTGTTCGGGGATGAAGGTTTGAAACTTTACTGCATCAACCCCTGTCTCTGCAGCAGACTCTATCAGTTTAATAGCATGATTAAAATTGCCCTCATGATTATTTCCAATTTCTGCAACAATAAATACTTTATTAATGTTACTATTGCCGTCAATCATGATGCTGTCCCTTAAAATGGTAATTTCTAATTTATCTTCAATAGATAAATCTCATTTGTATTTTCAATATCTCAATTTATCTATTTATATAATAATTAACTATGCTTTAGTTGCAAATGCTCTTAGGGTATATTTTGAGCTTGGTTCTTTAATGCGCTCCATGCTAATTAACTTAAGCCCTGCCCGTTCTATGCAAATAGCCAAAGATGCCCCACTGAAGACATGAGGGTGATCTATTGTAAATTCTTCACGATTAGGACCTTCTATTAGGGCGCTTTCAGCATCAGGAACTTCTACGTATAACAGTCCTTCATCCTCCAAAAAATTTCTGGCTTTTTCTAGCATCTTAACTGGATAATTCGAATGCTCAATCACTTTGTTTAGAGTGACTACACTAAATTTAGACTTTGGGTTGATTTCTAGGAGATCACCTTCTAATACTTCAATACCTACAATATTTTTTGCATGATCACAATTTCGTGGGTCTGGATCTAGCGCCGTACAGTTCCATCCATACTCATTTTTAATGCGGTACAAAAATACACAGAGTCCTGAACCTATATCTAAGATTGTGGGAATAAAATTATCAATACCCAGTTTTTGACTAAACCATACATTTGCGTTTAATACTATATTTTTAATACGGCCAATATTATCAGAGCTCTCTGGCGGCAATGCATTAATTCTATCGAATTCTGCCTTTAGGCCTGCGTCCCCATAATTAGATGAAACATAATCATCCTTATAAATATTTATATTACCCATTTTGTGCACTGAAATGACATGACGGCAAGAGGAGCATTGCATTAGAAAGCGATAATATTTTTTTCCTTGGGTCAATTTAAATGCTACCTCTACCGGGGGCTTTAAATTAAATTCGTGTATAAGGTTTAATGCTTCGCTACCACATATACACGAATGAGTGCCAGTTTTGCGAGTCCTGGTAAACCAATCCAGAATTGAAAGATCTTCGGTATCACCATCAAGCCAGAGAATTTCATTGTGACCCTCTTTGCAGCAATACTTCCTAAAATCGGCTTCACTCCCTTTCTTTACCAAAAATATATAGATCCTAGACTCATGCGAACGAACAATTACAGCTTTTAATCCAAAATTTTTCAAACGGCTGTTGGTTGATGGAGTGGCGTAATAACCCCAACTTTTTTTAACAAC